>Ga0116217_10000009_pt1 | contig 252139 bp, 243 predicted proteins | sample Sb_taG_6_FD_89697 | JGI IMG/M metagenome (GOLD analysis project Ga0116217, IMG submission 89697) | Peat soil microbial communities from Weissenstadt, Germany - Sb_50d_4_PS metaG | ecosystem: Environmental > Terrestrial > Soil > Wetlands > Peat | place: Germany: Weissenstadt | collected...
GGTGAGTCCCTTGAGCCGTCGTTCCTCGAGAGTAGCGGTGTCGCGATGCTGAAGGGTCCACCCCGGCATGCTCGAGGGGAGAGGAGTCCCCGGATATTAAACCATTTAATCAGTGGTCAGTAGCTGGCTTAGAAGGCCAGTGCTTCGTCCGGGCTAAGCTACAGGCCCGCGTCTCCGACGGGGGCCGTCCCCCTTAAGGGTTCTTCTCTCGGGGCGAGGGGGTCGGGCCGGCCGAGGCCACGAGGTGGGCGAGCCGGATCGGTTCGGGCACGTGGCCCCGGACCGTCGTCTTGCGGACGAGGATCGCGGCCTCCCGGCGCCCGCATCCCACGGTCGCGACGAGGAGCGGCAGGTCCGCGAACGGAAGCGCGAAGAGACGGTGGGCGCGCAGGAGCTTCCAGCGGACGGCCGCATCCCGAGGGAACCACTTTCGCAACGCCGCCTGGATCCCAGGAAAGTCGGGACGGTGCCGCGTGACGGCCACGATCGGGACGCCCAGCGCGTCGTGAACCGCGTCCAGGTCGATGACGTTGAACCCGCCGACGACCGCGCCGTCCAGGAGGACGGCGCGCAGCCCCTCCAAGCCCCCAGTGGCGCGGACGAGCCGGATGATCTCGGTCGCGGCGCCCCGCCCGTCAACGCGGACGCGACCCACCCGCATCGACTCGACGCGGTCCGGCGCGGCGACGGCGACCGCCGCTACCGGCGCCCACGTGTCCTCCCGCGAGAAGGCCCCATCGTCGACTCCGACCACGCGGAAGTGGTCCTTGGCGAACGGGCGCCGCAACGCTAAGACCCCCGGGCCACTCGGTCCGGTCCGATGGTCGGTCCGGCGACGACCGTGCGCTGTCCCGCGTGCGGCGCTCCGCTTCGGGTGCTGCTCGCTCCCGCGCCGCCGACGCAATGGTTTCCGTGCTCGCAATGCCATGCCCCGGTGCCGGTCGTGGTCCCGCGGGACCCGCCGCCGCTCTACAGCTGGGAAGTGATGCCGGGTCTTTACCGCGCGCTGCCGGCTCCGCGCATCCCGCGCTGGCGGGTGCGCCGCCTCGCCGCGGGCGCGCTGGTCGGTACGGCGATCCTGGCCGCCGTCCTGGCGGGACTCTTCGGGTACTACGCCGTCATCGCACCGGCGCCGGGAAGCTTCAACGTGAGCGGGACGGTGCAGCTCGCCCCCGGTTCCGGCGTGGTCGTACCGGGGGCGGGGGCCCAGGTAGTCGCCACCGCCGAGTCGGGGGCGACGTACACCAGCGTCGCGAGCACGGACGGTTCGTTCACGCTCCTCGGAGTTCCCTCCGGCGGTGTCTCCGTCAAGATCACGGACCCGGGGTATTCGCCGGTGACCGTCGGGGTCTTCGTCTCCACCCTGTACTCGGCCGGGAACGTCGGGATGGTCGTCCAGCTCACGCCCGGGAGCGCCACCAACAGCTCGACCGTCGCGCTGACGCCGTTCCCCGACTTGGAGCAGTTCGTCGCGGCCATCGGTGGGGGGGTCGTCATCCTCGGGTTCGTCGCGGTACTGACAGGCTATTCCGCCGCCCTGACGCTCCGAGCCGACCGACCCGCGGTCGGGGTCGTGGCCGGTGGGGCCGGGCTGTTCTCGCCGGTCGCTCTCGCGTTTCTCTCGCTCGGGAGCCCGTTCCCTCTCCTTCTCGAAGGGTCGGCGGCGCTCGCGGTCCTCGGCGCATTCGCCCTGTCGATCCGTGCGATGCAGATGGCCCAGACCGGGCCGGCACCGGATTAGCAGACCCGCGGCCGACGAAGAACCCTAAACGCCCGGTCGGCTAGGGGTACCGCCATGCCCGCCCCGATCCGGGTTGGATGCTGTTCGTGGACGTCCGACGCCTGGCGGGGACGAATCTACCCGAACGGGCTCGCGGACGGCGAACGGCTCGCGCTCTACGCCCGCCTGTTCGACACCGTCGAGGTGGACTCGACCTACTATCGGAGCCCCGCGCGTGCGATGGTCGAGGGGTGGCGACGAAAGACCCCGGACGACTTTCGGTTCACACTGAAGTTTCCCCGCGACCTCTTGGACCCGAAATCTCCCGTGGACGTCGCTGGGATCGAAACCTTTCTCACGAGCGCCCGCGCCCTTCGCGAGAAGCTCGGCCCGATCCTTCTGCAGTTCCCCCCGTGGTTCCGGCCAGGTCGAGCTCGTCCCTTTCTCTCCGGACTGCTCGGAGCCCTCGACCCCACGCTCGCGTATGCGGTGGAGCTGCGCGACGCCGGATGGTACCAGGGCGAGACCTGGAGCAGCCTCCGTCGCGAGCTCACGGACCGGAAGGTCGCGTTGGCCTGGTCGTACCTGACGTACCTGGACATCCCGCCGGAGGTCACCACCGATTTCGTCTACCTCCGGTTCATCGGAGATCACGACACGGTCCCCGCCGAACAGCACGGAGAGGTCCGCGTCGATCGCGCGCGGGAAACGGCCCTCTGGGCCGGACGCGTCCGGGAGAGGCGGGACGACGTGCAGTACACGTTTGTCGTCTTCAACAACCATTACGCGGGGTTCGCGCCGGCGTCGGTCAATGAGTTCCGGACCGAGGTGGGACTGGAGCCCGTCGACTTCGGTCGATTTGCCCGAGGGGCACGCCGGCTCGAGGACTCGGTGGACCCGGACAGGGCCTAACCGGGCTCGCGAGGTCGGGCGGGGGGCGTCCGGCGGTCCTCGGGAAGGGGCCGCCGGGTCCGATACCCACCGGTCAACGAGTGGTAGAACCCGACCTCTCCCTCGCCGTGGCGCCAGCAGAGGAAGACGATCTCCCCGTCGACCTGACCGTAGAAGTCGATGAGGCCGGTCTCCAAGTCCTTGACCTCGATCCCGTCGCGCTGGAGCGAAGAGACCGCTTCCTCGAGGCGGTGCGTGAGGTGCTTCCACTCGGTATCGAGCTGCGCCTTGCGGTCGTGGTCCGCATGGTCCGGCGCGTCGATCTCATCGCCCCAGAACTCGGCGAGGCGGTGGATCTCGACGTGGACCTCGCCTAAGCGGTGCGCCCACGCCCGGAGCCGAGGGAGAAGCTCCTCGAGGTCGGGTAGGCGAGCGTTCGCCTCCCGCACCGTCCACAGACGGGCCGGTGAGTCGATCTCGGGGTCGGCGGAGGGCGGAGATCGCGGCATCGCTACGTAGGAGAGTACGCGCCGAGTATTTACGGGGGAGACAGCCGCGAGGTAACCAGCCCTTTCGCTGACCGCCGCGGGCCCGGTGGGGCCTACGCGCGACGCCGACCCGTCGAATTCGGGCCCCGCATTCGGTCCCCCCGGATCCCTGTTTCTCTACGCGCGCGTTCAGGCCGGCGCGTGCCGGTGGCACACGGCTCGGCGGTGGGAGAACGTTACACCCTCGAAGAATCAGCGTAATTCCGAGGAGCCGTTATATAGGGTACCTTTCTCCCCCGTCCCCACCGGAGGCAGGACCCCCTATCGACTCATGGCCCGACATCGTCCCAGGCGAGGATCTCTCGCCTACTCTCCTCGTTCCCGTTCCGCCCGGCCGGTCCCCCGGATCCGTTCCTGGGCCCCGGGCCCGAAACCCCCCGCCATCGAGGGGTTTGCCGGCTATAAGGTCGGGATGACCCACGCGTTCATGGTCGACTACCGTAAGCGTTCCACCACTGCCGGCCAGGAGGTCTCCGTCCCCGTCACCGTCATCGAGGTTCCCCCGCTCCGTATCGCGGGGGCGCGCATCTACGCCCGCGAGCCGTACGGGCAGCGTGTCGTCAGCGAGGTCTGGGGCGGCGCCCCGATCGAGGAGCTCGACCGGCTGCTTCCCTCCCACCCCGCGAGCGGGGGCGACAAGGTCGACGCGTTCAACAAGACGCCCGGTGACGAGGTCCGGGTCCTGGTCTACACCCAACCCCACTTGATCACGGGGATCGGGTCGAAGACCCCTTCCTTCTTCGAGGTCCGCGTCTCGGGCGAGAAGTTCGAGGAGCGGCGGGCTTTCGCCGTCGCGTCATTGGGGAAGGAGATCCCCGCCGAGGAGCTCGCCAAGGAGGGGGAGTTCGTCGACGTGCTCGGGGTCACGAAGGGGTTCGGGTTCCAGGGCCATATCCAGCGCTGGGGCGTCAAGCTCCAACCTCGGAAGAACTCGAAGCACCGCCGAATGATCGGAACGCTCGGTCCGCACAACCCGAGCTTTGTGACGTATCGGATCCCGCAGGCCGGTCAACAGGGCTACCACCGACGGACCCAGTTCAACATGCGGGTCCTGCGTGTGGTCAAGGACCCGCGCACCGACCCGATCACGCCCACGGGTGGATTCCCGCACTACGGCGAAGTGCGGACCGCCTGCATCCTGCTCCACGGCTCCGTTCCGGGGCCGGCGAAGCGCCTCCTTCGATTCCGCACTCCGATCCGCAGCCGCGTCACCGCGGTCGAGAAGGTCGACATCCGCTACCTGAGCACGCGCTCGAAGCAGGGATCCTGATGACACCGGACGCTCCCCCGACCGAGGCGCACGCACCGCACCACCGGGGACACCTCCTCGGTCTGGACGGCAAGGAGCGTTCGACCCTCGCCCTCCCCATCGCGTTCTCATCGGCCGTCCGGCCCGACCTGATCCGGCGCGCGGTCGTCGCCGCCCAGAGCCACCGCCGTCAACCGTACGGCACGTCGCCCACCGGCGGGCGGCGCCACTCGGTCGAGTGGTCGGGGAAGGGCAAGGGCGTCTCCCGGTCGCCCCGCCTGATGGATTCGATGCGCGGTGCCCAGGCCCCGAACACGGTCGGCGGGGCCCAAGCTCATCCTCCGCGGGTCGAGCGGATCTGGTCGAAGAAGATGAATCGCAAGGAGGCCACCCTCGCGTTCGCCTCCGCACTGGCCGCGACCCGGGAGACCGCGCTCGCTCAGGCGCGGGGCCATACCGTCCCCGAGGGCCTCCACCTGCCGGTCATCCTGGAGGACCCGGTCGAGCAGATCCGCACGACGAAGGACGCCCGAGCGCTCTTGGAGCGTCTCGAGCTCTGGTCGGATGTCGAGCGGTCCCATGACGGAATTCAGCTGAAATCTGGCCGCGCCCGCCGACGCGGACGGGGACGGCGCGTGCCCCGCAGTCTGCTCCTGGTCACGAGCCAGCCGGGACTCGCGCGCGGGTTCCGCAACCTGACCGGCGTGGAGGTCGTCTCCGCCCAGCGTCTCGCGACGGAGGATCTCGCGCCCGGTGGGGACGCCGGTCGCCTTACCGTCTTCTCGCACGCCGCCGTCGAGTCGCTCCGCACCCGCCTCGGGGAGGCGGCGGCATGACGCAGATCCGGCACCGCATCATCCTGCACGCCTACGTCACAGAAAAGTCGATGGACGAGATGGAACGGCTCAACAAGCTCGAGTTCGTCGTCGACCACCGAGCCTCCCGCGCCGAGATCAAGCGCGCCGTGGAGGAGACGTACAACTGCCGGGTGCTGAAGGTCAACACCAAGATCGTCCGCGTCGGAAAGATCGCGACGGTCCGGTTCCAGAAGGAGTTCTCGGCCGAGGATATCGGCAGCCGGGCGGGAGTGTTCTAATGGGAAAGCGCATCATCTCTCGCCGCCGCGGCTCCGGCACCCCGACCTACCGTTCCCCGAGCCACCGGCACCACGGGCCGATCTACCATCCGGCCGCCAGCCTGGTCGGCGACGGCACGGTCATCTCCATCGAACAGGCCCCCGGACGGAGCGCCCCGGTCGCCGAGGTCACGGCGCCGGACGGCACGACCGTGCGCATCCTCGCCCCCGCGGGACTCGCGACCGGCGACACCGTCGCGTTCCATGAGGGCAAGGTCGACCGCGGGTCCATCCTCGCGCTCGCCCGCATCCCGGACGGGACGCTGGTCTCGAACATCGAGGTCAAGCCGTTCGACGGCGGCCGCCTCGTTCGCTCCGCCGGTGCCGGCGCCCTCGTCGTCGCCCACTCGGGCAACGAAGTGACGGTCCAGCTCCCCTCGGGGGACTTCAAGCGCCTTCTGGACACCTGCCGCGCCGAGGTCGGTGCGGTCGGCGGGAGTGGCCGGTTGGAGCGTCCGATCATCAAGGCCGGCAAGAAGGTGTGGGCGACGCGCTCGCTCGCCCGAGCCGCGTTCAAGGTCCGTGGCGTCGCAATGAACCCCGTCAACCATCCGTTCGGCGGCGGCGCGCACCAGCACGTCGGCCGTCCCAGCACGGTCTCGAGCGGCACATGGCCGGGCGCGAAGGTCGGACGGTTCTCGCGCTCGATCCGAAAGAAGCGTCGCCTGGACCGGGAGAAGGGTCGCTAATGCCGAAGGGTCGTCGGACCAAGAAGGTCGAGGCCCGCCGGAAGCGGGAGTTCACCTACCGAGGGCTCACCCTCCCCGACCTCCAGAAGCTCAGCCTCGCCGAGTTCGGGAAGATCGTCGGCGCGCGGGCGCGCCGTTCCATCCGTCGCGGGTTCAACACCGAGACCACGCGCTTCTTCGAACGGATGCGCGAGACCCCGAGCGGGAAGGTGGTCCGGACCCACTGTCGCGATGCCCTGATCCTCCCCGAGCACGTGGGACGGCGCGTCGCCATCCACACGGGAAAGGAGTTCAAAGAGGTCGAGGTGCGGCCGGAGATGGTCGGCCATTACTACGGAGAGTTCGCCCTCACCCGCCGGTTCGAGAAGCACTCGGGACCGGGTGTGGGCGCCACCCGTTCGTCCAAGTTCATGCCGTTGAAGTGAGGGAGGTCGGATGCGAGGCTACACGTACCAACCGGAACCGGGTGTCACCACGGCCCGGTCGCGAGGGAACGAGCTCCCGATGTCCCCGAAGAAGACCTACGAGGTACTGAACGCGATCCGGGGCCTCCCGGTCGACCGGGCCGAGACGTTCTTGGAAGAGGTCATCGAACTCCGCCGCGCCGTGCCCTTCCGTCGCTACAACCAGGAGACGGCCCACAAGAAGGGCATCGGCCCGGGCCGGTATCCGAAGAAGGTCGCGAAGAACGTCCTCCAGCTCCTCCGCAACGCCCGCGAGAACGCGGAGTACGAAGGACTGGACACCGACGCCTTGTTCATCAAGGTCGCCGCGAGCGGCCGGGGCCGGATCCGCAAAGCGTCGATGCCCCGGGCCCACGGCCGCGCGACCGCCTGGAACGAGCAGACGACCAACGTCGAGATCGTGCTCGCGGAACGCAAGGAGAAGGAATGAGCGCGGAGCGGAAGGTCATCCAGGAAGCGACCCGCCGCGTCCTCCTCAAGGATTTCCTCGTCCAGGAGAGTGCCCGCGCCGGCTTCGGCGGGCTCGAGATCACCCGCACTCCGATGGGCACCCGGGTCACCCTCATCTGCGAGCGGCCCGGGATCCTCATCGGCCACCGCGGCGAGCTGATCAAGCGGCTCACGGAGGACATCCACGCGCGGTTCCAGCTCGACAACCCCCAGATCGAGGTACAGGAGGAGCGCGCCCCGAGCTTGAACGCCCAGTTGATGAGCGAGAAGCTCGCGTCGACCCTCGAGCGGGGGTGGCACTTCCGCCGGGCCGGGCACTCTACTGTCCGTCGCATCATGGAGGCGGGGGCCCGGGGATGCCAGGTCATCCTCTCGGGCAAGCTCACCGGCGAGCGGCACCGCACCGAGCGGTTCAAGGCCGGGACGATCAAGTACTGTGGCGAGGCGGTCCACCTCTGGGTGGACAAGGGATTCTACCAGGCCCGGCTCAAGCCCGGCGTCATCGGCGTCAGCGTCTGGATCATGCGGGCCAACTCGAAGCTGCCCGACGAGATCGTCGTGAAGGGCGCCGAGGCGCGCGTGGTCGCGCCCGTCGTCGAGCTTCCCCCGATCGAGGAAGAGGCCGCGGTCGTCGGCGTCGTCCCCGAGCCGACCCTGCCTCCGGAGGTCTAATTGGCGCTCCTCCGGATGAAGGAACTGCGGGCCCTCACGGACGAGGACCTCTACCGTCGGATCGCGGAGACCGAGAGCGACCTCCTTCGCGAGCGGGGGATCGCCGCGATGGGCGGCGCTCCGCCCAGCCCCGGGCGGATGCGGGCCCTGCGCACGAACGTCGCCCGCTCCCTGACCGTCCTCCGACAGCGCGAGATCGCCTCGGCGCGCGGCGAGCGCCGCGCGTAACGACGGAGGAGGGGAACGATGACGCACCCGGGACCCGGCATCGACCTCGCCCCGTCCGACCGGCTCGCCTACGCGGGAGAGATCTTGGGAGCCCCGGTCCGGATCGCGCCGTCCCCCGCCGTCCGTCGTCCGGTGGAGGGCGTCGTCGTCGACGAGACCCTATCGCTCCTCTGCGTTCGGGAGCCCGGCCGCTCGCGCGTGGTGTGGGTGCCGAAGTCCTCGCTCTCGGGGAGCATTCTCCTCGGCGGGCGAGAGTTACCGTTAAGTGGCGAGACCCTTCGCGTGCGGCCTGAGGACCGCACGAAGCGGGTCTTGGCCGGTGGTCCTCGGAGGTTTCGATGACTCCCGCACGTACTCCGTCCGCTCGCCGCGCGCGGGACATCGGTCTCGACGTCCGGGCCCCCAAGACCCGGTGCGACGACCGCCACTGCCCCTTCCACGGACGCCTGCCCGTTCGCGGTCAGGTCATCGAAGGGACCGTCGTCTCGGTCGGGATGCAACGGACCGCGGTCGTCGAACGCACCCTCCTCCACTTCGTCCCTAAGTACGAGCGGTACGAGAAGCGCCGCCGCCGGTACCTCGCGCACTCGCCCCCCTGCCTCCACGTGCCGGTCGGGCACCGCGTCCGGATCGCCGAGACCCGCCCGTTGTCGAAGCTCGTCTCGTTCTGCATCGTCGAGGACATGGGCGAGGCCGCCCACCGCGTGGCGGGCCAGGACCTCCTCGAAACCTCGGCGTCCCCGGCTCCCCCGAAGGAGGCCGCATGAAGGGCCTGGCCGGACGGCGGGGACGGGGCCTGCCGAAGGGCGCACGACTCGACTGCGTCGACAACACGGGCGCGAAGGTCGTCGAGATCATCGCCGTGCGCAATTGGCACGGGACGCACCGCCGCTACCCTCGGGCCGGCATCGCCGATCTCGTGATCGTCTCCGTCAAGAAGGGGACTCCCGAGATGCGAAAGCAGGTCCTCCACGCGGTCATCGTCCGATCGCGCTCGGCCATTCACCGCGCCGACGGCACCCGCCTCATGTTCGAGGACAACGCCGCGGTCATCACGACCGAGACCGGCGAGATCAAGGGTTCTCAGATCAAGGGACCGGTGGCAAAGGAGGCCGCCGAGCGCTGGCCGCGGATCGCGGCCGCCTCGTCGATCATCGTCTAGGAGCCCCATGCCGGTCTCTCCCCATTCTCCCCGACGCCAGCGCCGCGCGGTCTACAATGCGGACACGTTCGAGCGCCGGCTTCGCATGACCGTCCCGCTCTCCCGGGAGCTCCGGTCGCGATTCCACATCCGATCGGTCCCGCTGCGCAAGGGCGACACGGTCCGCGTGATGAAGGGTAGCTTCGTCGGACGCGAGGAGCGCGTCGCGAAGATGGACCGCCGCAGCTACACGGTGACGCTGGACAACGTCACGTTGAAGAGCGGCGAGGAGAAGCTGAAGCCGCTCCCGGTCCGAACGAACCATCTCCTGATCGTCCGCCTCAACCTCGCCGACGCCTGGCGGCGCCGATCGCTCCAGGTCCGCGAGGAGGAGGTCACCCCCGAGGAACGGGGCGAGCCGGTCGAGGTCGCGGAGGGAGAAGCGCCCGCGCCCGCCGTGGCCGCCCCGCCGGCTCCCTCGGAGCCCGAGACGAAGGCGACCCCCGCCCCGTCCGCTGAGGCTCCGACCAAGGCGCCCCCGAAGCGCGTCCGTAAGCCAAAGGCCCTCGCCGACTCCGAGCCGAAGGAGGAGGACGCATGACGTTCCGCCTGAAGCGCGTCGCCGCCCCGCGGGCGTGGACGATCCCTCGCAAGGGCACGAAGTGGATCAAGCGGCCCAGCCCGGGTCCCCACGCCCAGGAACACTCGGTCCCGGTCCTGCTCGTGCTCCGCGACCTGCTCCACGTCGTGCAGAGCGCACGCGAGGCCCGCATCCTGGTCCGGACCGGCGTGGTCAAGGTCGACGGGAAGGTCACGAAGGACCTGGACCGGGGGTTGGGCCTCATGGACACGATCTCGCTCGCCGCCCCCCTGGACGCCCACTACCGCATGGTAACGGACCGGCGCGGGAAGCTCGTGCTCGTACGCATCCCCTCGCCCGAGGCCGGTATCAAGATCGGACGCGTCCGGTTCAAGCACACCGTCCCCTCCGGCAAGGTCGAGGTCACGCTCCACGACGGTCGTAACCTCCTCGTCGCCGCGTCCACTCCCTATCGCGTCGGCGACTCGGTCAAGCTCGAGGTCCCCGCCCAGAAGGTCGTGGACCATCTCAAGCTCGCCCCGGGCGCCCTCGCCTTCGTCGCCGGTGGCTCCCACGTCGGACAGCTCGCCCGGGTCGAGAAGGTCGAGGTCCGCAACTCTCCCCAGCCGAACCTGGTCCATTTCGCCGAGGGATTCTCCACGACCAAGGAGTACGTCTTCGTGGTCGGGTCGAAGTCCCCCGAAGTCACCCTCGCCGAAGGGGTGGACCGATGAGCGCGACCGACCCGGCCGCCCCCGTCGCCGCCGCCCCGCCTCCCGCGCCCGCCGCCTCGGGGGCGCGCGCCATTCGCGTGATCAAGGTCGTCGTCAACGCCGGTGTCGGCGAGTCGGGCGAGCCGCGCACGAAGGCGGAGAAGGTCCTTCAGATGGTCACGCACCAGAAGCCCGTGGCCACGAAGGCGCACTCGACCAACCGGGACTTCGGGATCCGGGCCGGCCAGGAGATCGGCGCGAAGGTCACGCTCCGGGGGGGCGTCGCGGTCGAGTTTCTCCAGCGGGCATTCGATGCGCGGGACCGCCAGCTCGATTCCGACTCCATCGACCGCAATGGGAACTTCTCGTTCGGGGTCGCTGACTACACCGATTTTACCGGCATGAAGTACGACCCTGCGATCGGCATCCACGGGATGGACGTCGCGGTCGAGCTCGGCCGAGGGGGCTATCGGGTCCGCAACCGCCGCATCCAGTCCCGCCCGCTCCCGAAGGCGCTCCGCTCGACGCGGGAAGAGACCCGGACCTTCCTCACCAGTGCCTTCGGGGTCACGCTGCTCGACTAGGGAGAGGACCATGAAACCGAAGAAATTGTTCGGACGGAAGGTCGGATGCCTCCGGTGCGACCGCAAGCGCGGTATCGTGCGCCGGTACGGCCTCCACCTCTGCCGCCAATGCTTCCGAGAGGTCGCGATGGACCTCGGGTTCAGAAAGTACCAGTAGGACGGTCATCGATGCAGCAGGATCTACTCAACGACGCGCTCGTGACCATCCGTCACGCCGACCAGGACGGCAAGCCGATGGTCCAGCTCCATCCCGCCTCCCGCCTGATCGCGGAGGTACTGCGGATCTTCCGGGAGCACCAGTACATCGAGGAGTTCACCTTCGTCCCGAACGGCCGCGGCGGCCAGTACGACGTCAAGCTGGCGCGCCGGATCAACTCGTGCGGCGTGATCAAGCCCCGGATCTCGGTTCCGCACGACCGATTGGAACAGTACGAGGCCCGGTTCCTCCCCGCCCAGGATTTCGGGATCCTCGTCCTCTCCACCAACCAGGGCGTCGTCTCCCACCGCGAGGCGCGTGAGAAGAAGATCGGAGGTCGGCTGCTGGCCTATGTCTACTGAGAGCGACCGCCGCCTCGCGACCGTCGAGGTCCCGAAGGGAGTCACGTTCACCGTGGACGGCAAGGTCCTTCGGGCGAAGGGACCCCTCGGCTCCTCCCATCGACCGTTCCCGTCCGACATCCTCGAAGTCAAGGTCGCGAAGGGAACGCTGACCCTCACGCTCCTCCTCGCCCCCGGCCGTAAGGCGTCCCAGGCGCTCCTGGGCACCTGGGCGGCCCACGTGCGGAACCTCGCCGCCGGGCTGACCCTCGGCGTGGAGGCGAAGCTCAAGGTCGTCGCGGCCCACTTCCCCATGAAGGTCCAGGTCCGCGGCGAGGACCTCGTCATCGACAACTTCCTCGGGGAGAAGTATCCCCGGACCACCCGGCTCACGCCGGGCACCAAGGCGGCCGTGGAGGGCGAGTTCGTCGTCCTCTCGGGCAACGACATCGAGCAGGTCGGCCAGAGCGCCGCCAACATCGAACGCGTGACGCACATCCGGGACTACGACCCGCGGGTCTTCCAGGACGGCATCTACCTCGTCGAGCGCGCGCACTTCAAGGAGGCGAGCTGATGGCGGACGAGGCCCCCGCGTCGGTGAAGAGCGCCCCGCCGGCGGCCCCGGCCCGACCGAAGGCGAAGCCGGCGGCCCAGAAGTCGGACTCCGCCCCGGCGCCCAAGACCGCGAAGGCGGCCCCGGCGAGCTCTTCCGAATCCAAGAAGAAGGCCGAGAAGGAGGAGGAGATGGGGGCCCCGAAGCACCCGACCCTTTCCGCCCAGACCGTCACGCTGCTGCGCACCCGCCGGGCGATCCGCCGGCGACGGCCGATCTTCGGTCGTCAGGCGGCGAACCGCTACTTCCGGATCGGACGCGACGGGGCTTGGCGCCGACCCCGCGGACTGCAGTCGAAGCAACGACGCCACTACGGATACCGAGCCCAGCTCGTCTCCATTGGGTACGGCTCCCCCGCGAAGGTCCGGGGACTCTCCCCGAGCGGATACCGACCGATCCTCGTCCAGTCGGACGCCGAGATCGAGGGGCTCAACCCGAAGGTCGAGGCGGCCATCATCTCCCGCCGGGTCGGCACGCGGCGACGCCTCGGGCTCGAGGAGACCGCGCGGAAGCTCGGCGTCCGGGTCCTGAATCCCATCCGCACGGGCGGGGGGGAGTGATCCCATCATGCCGGATCTTTCGAACCAGCGACGTCTCGCCGCCGCTCTCCTGGACTGCGGGGAGGGCCGTGTCTTCCTGGACCCGGCCAGCCAGGAGGACCTCGCCGACGCCGTGACGCGGGCGGACATCCGCGGCGCGATCAAGGCCGGGGTCATCAAGCGAAAACCGATCCGAGGCACGTCGCGGTCGCGGGCGAAGCGGCACGCGGCCGAGGTCCTGAAGGGTCGCCACCAGGGCCCCGGCTCGCGCCGCGGCACGCCGTTCGCGCGCATCCCGCGCAAGGAGCGCTGGATCCGGCGGATCCGGGCGCAACGGGACCTCCTGAAGGAACTCCGGGGCTCGAAGAAGATCCCTCCCGCGGTCTACCGGGAGTTCTACCGGCGCGCGAAAGGCGGCATGTTCCGCAGCCGCGCGCACTTGCTCCAGAACTTGAAGCTCGCGGGCCACATGAAGGAGGGACCGGCATGAAGACCGGACCTCGCTACCGCGTCCACTTCCGCCGCCGGCGGGAGGGACGGACCGACTACCGGGTCCGCCTGAAGCTCTTGAAGTCCGGCCGCACCCGGGCCGTCGTCCGCATCTCCGAACGGAGGGTGCGGGTCTCGCTCGTCACGTTCGACCCGACCGGCGACCGCGTGGTCGCCGCGGCGGATTCCTCCGAGCTCGGCGGGATCGCATTCCCGGCCTCGAGCCTCGCCTCGACCCCCGCCGCGTACCTCACGGCGTACCTGGCCGGCCTCCGGGCGAAGGCCTCGGGCACGGAGGAAGCGGTCTTGGACCTCGGCATCCGGCACCCCACGGCAGGCGGCCGCCTCTCCGCCGCGCTGAAGGGTTTGCTCGACTCGGGCCTCGACATCCCCCACGGGGACGAGGGATTCCCCAAGGCCGACCGCCTGAACGGAAGCCACCTGCCGACGGCGCTCCCCCAGCCCCTCGAATCGTACAAGCAGAAGCTTCCGGGCCTCGTCTCTCGCGCGGAGGCCTCCGCATGAGCGGTGCGGTCTCCGGCCCCTCCCGCGGGCCCGGCGGGTTCGGCTCCGGCGGCCCCCCCGCGCCTCCTCCCTGGGTTCCGAAGACGGAGCTCGGCAAGAAGGTCGCCGCGAACGAGATCAAGACGATGAGCGAGGCGCTCGCGAGCGGACTTCCGCTCCGGGAGCCGCAGATCGTCGACAAGCTCCTTCCGGGCCTGCACGACGAGGTCCTCGACGTGAACATGGTCCAGCGGATGACCGACTCGGGCCGACGGTTCAAGTTCGCCGTCACCGTCGTCGTCGGGAACGGCGACGGCTTTGTCGGTCTCGGCCGGGCGAAGGGCCGCGAGGTCGGCCCCACCATCCGCCGGGCGATCGACCGGGCGAAGCTCGAGATCGTCGCCGTGCTGCGCGGCTGCGGCAGCTGGGAGTGCGGCTGCGGCCGCTCCCACACCCTGCCGTTCGAGGTGGAGGGACACGCGGGCTCGGTCGTCGTCAACTTCAAACCCGCGCCCCGCGGGGTCGGCCTGGCGGTCGGGGACGTGGCCAAGCCCGTCCTTCGGTTCGCCGGCATCACCGATGCGTGGGGCTACACCGACGGGCACACGAAGACCACGGTCAACTACGCCCAGGCGGCGTACGGAGCGCTCGTCGCGCTCTCGGAGCTCAAGATCCCGCCCGGAGATGCCGAGCGGCTCAAGATCGTCCGCGGCCCGGTGGGCACGTCCATCCTCCCCCCGAAGGAGGAGGGCGCCCGCCCGATGGGCGGCCGCGGTCGCGGTCGGGGCCGGGGTGGCCCCGGTCGCGGCGGCCCGGGCCGCGGCGGTCCGGGTCGGGGTGGGCCGGGCCGCGGCGGTCCTCCGCCTCCCCCGGGGAGCGCCCCGCGACGTCCCCCCTCCTCCGGAGGTCGCTAGTCATGGCGTTCCTGGTCGTACGGGTCCGCGGGACGATCCACGCGAAGCACGAGATCGTCGAGACGCTTCGCTACCTGCACATCAACCGAGCGAACCACGCCACGGTGATCCCCGAGGTGGCCGAGTACCGGGGCATGCTCATCCGGGCCCAGGGCTACATCACGTGGGGCGAGGCGGACGCCGAAACCGTCGGGCTCCTGCTCCGCGAGCGGGGCGTGACCGAGAAGGGAGCGCGGGTGACCGAAACCACGCTCGGCACGGAGCTCCCGGCCAAGGACCTCTCGGAGCTCACCAAGTCGGTCCTGTCGGAAGGGCTCATCCCGGTCCGAGGGCTGCGGCCCCTGTTCCGGCTCAAGGCTCCCAAGGGCGGCTGGCGCTCCACCAAGAAGCCGTTCGGACTCGGCGGCGCGCTCGGCTACCGCGGCGCCGCGATCAACGACCTCGTCCGACGGATGGTGTAGGAGCGACGATGCCGAGCCGAACCAGGAAGTTCCGGGGACTGCGCACGCACGGACGCGGCATCAAGGCGGGCCGGGGCGCCGGCAAGCAGGGGGGCCGGGGCAACGCGGGCCTCCACAAGTACAAGTTCAAGTCGATGCTGATCTACGCACCGGACCATTTCGGTCGGCACGGGTTCCAGCGACCCCCGAAGATCGTCGCCCACCCGACCTCGGTCAACGTCGGCGAGCTCGACGCACTCGTCCCCGCCCTCGAGGCGGCCGGCGCCGTCGTGCGGGTCGGGGAGACCCTCGTCGCGGACCTGACGAAGGCCGGCTACGACCGCCTGCTCGGCGGCGGGTCGACGTCCCACTCGTGGCGCGTCTTCGTCGGCCATGCCACGAAACATGCGGGCGAGAAGGTCACGTTATTGAAGGAACCGCCCGGGTCTTCGAAAGGGGAGGACGCCTAGCCCGCGAAGGGCCCCGGCGCCCTCGCTCCCGTAGACTATATAAATCGGCCATCGGGTCGGATTCGGCTACATGGCGGATGAGGAGATCCCCCGCGACCTGCGATGGGCGATCCCGCTCGCCGTCGTCGGGGCGACGCTCCTCGCCGTGGTCTGGTTCTGGAGCCAGCCGACCCTCGTCGCGTTCATCCTGATCTCGGTCGTCATCTTCATCGTCCTTTCCCTGCTCTTCCTAGGGCTCTCGTACTCGGGCACCCGCTCCAAGCTGTACGGCCTCAAACCGGTCACGACGCGGATGCCCGCGGTGACGCAACCGAAAGGGCACGTCCACTTCCGGACGAAGCTGTTCTGGACGATCAGCGTCCTGCTCCTCTACTTCCTCCTCACCAACATCTACCTCTTCGGCGTCGACCAGGCGACCGTCATCGACCTCTTCGCCAGCTACCGCGCGATCCTCGCGGGCGCCCAAGGCACGCTGATGCACCTCGGCATCGGCCCGATCGTCACCGGGTCGATCATCATGCAACTGTTCACCGGCGCGAAGATCATCAACCTGGACCTCACCGACGACGAGGACAAGGGGATGTACCAGGGGACCCAGAAGGTCCTCGTCATCGCGATGATCCTCGTGGAGGCGGTCCCGCAGGTCTACGGGTACCTCACTCCATCGGCTTCCCTCATCACCAGCCTCGGCCAGGCCTCGCCCGGGAACGGACTTCTGCTCGCGAATACGATCATCATCGCCCAGCTCGTCTTCGGAAGCTACCTGGTCTTCCTGATGGACGAGGTCGTCTCGAAGTGGGGGATCGGCAGCGGGATCTCGCTGTTCATCGCCGCGGGCGTCTCCCAGCAGATCGTCCAAGGGACGCTCAATTGGGTGCCCCAGAATCCTTCCGTGGCCATCAGTGCCACCAATCCACCGAGCGGGGCGCTCCCGAAGGCGTTCTGGTTCCTGACCCATTACACGGCCAGTCAGATGGCGAGCGGGGGGTGGGAGCAGGTGCTCTTGCGTCAGCCGAATCCCATCGTCGCCCTGGTCGGTACGGCCGCCATCTTCTTCCTGGTCGCGTGGACCGAGTCGACCCGGATCGAGCTCCCCCTCTCGCACGCGGAGGCGCGGGGCGCGCGCGGGCGCTACCCGTTGCGGCTGATCTACGCGTCGAACATCCCGGTCATCCTGATGAGCGCCCTGCTCGCGAATGTATCGCTCTTCAGCATCCTGCTCTGGTCGAACCCGACGCTCTCGCGCTTCCCGCTGCTCGGACATCAGTGGTGGGTGGGGTCGTACGCCACGGCGGCGGTCGCCGCCCATTCGGGGATCAGTCAGACCCAACCTCTCACGGGAGGGGCGTACTATCTTTCCACCGTCAACGGGCTCGAGTCCTGGCTGTTGCCGATACTGAACTTCCAGCAGTACGGGGGCTACCTGTACGGCCACACCGTGCTGCAGGGGATGGTCCACGTCTTGGTCTACTTCTGCGCGATGGTCGGGGGCTCGATCCTCTTCGCGAAGTTCTGGATCCAGACCACCAACATGGGCCCCGAGGCCGTCGCCCGGCAGATCGAGGCGTCCGGCATGCAGATCCCCGGGTTCCGACGCGAACCGCGCGTCCTGAGGCGGGTGCTCGAGCGGTACATCCCCGTGATCACCGTCATCAGTGGGGCCGCGGTCGGCGCCCTCGCGGCCGGCGCGGACCTGATCGGGACGCTCGGTAATGCGAGCGGAACGGGCGTGCTCCTCATGGTCGGGATCATCATCAACCTGTACGAGGCGATGGGCCGCAAACAGTTGATGGAAATGAACCCGCTCCTCCGCCGCTTCTTGGGAGGCGAGTCGTAGGATGCCCGACCCCGGCGCGCCCCTCCGGTCCGAAGGCGCCTCGGGTGGGCCCGCCGGCGCGGAGACGGAGGAGAGCCTCCTCACGGAAGGCGCGGCCGAGGGACCGCTCACCGAGGCGACATCCGAGCCCACGGAGGCGACGACCGAGGAGACCGCCCCGGCGGCGGCCCCGGTGCGACCCCCCGCGCCGCGCGGGACCTTCAAGATCTCTACCTTCGTGATCGTGTTCCTCGGCCTCTTGGGCCTCCTGATGCTCTTGGAGACCAACACCCGGAACTCGATCGCCCAGAGCCTGGGCGTGAGCCCGTCCTCGGGCGGCCCGCTCTACTCCGCGTTCGGGTTCTCCTCCCACTACCTGCTCGCGACCATGGCGCTCGCCGGCGCGCTCGAGATGCTGGTCACCGCCCTCGCGTACAACTACACGACCGACTGGGTGAAGCAGGCGAAGGTCGCGAAGTGGAGCGGGGCGTTCCGGAAGGTCCAGATGGAGGCGATCCGGTCCGGGAAGAAGGACCGCATCGAGGCCTTGAAGCCCTACCAGGAGCGCCTCACCCGCTTGTCGAGCGAGGTGACGATCGCCCAGTTCAAGGGGATGGCGATCACCTACTTCATGCTCATCCTGATGTACACCTGGATCGGCCTCGTGATCCTGAACGCGTCGTTGACCGAGCAGACGATCTCGCTCGGGGGCGGCTCCCTCCACCTCCTCGCGCCGGTCCTCTCGGGCCTTCCAATCCCCTGGTGGTTCCTGATCTTCTCGCTCTACACGGTCCCGTTCTCATTCGTCTTCCGCCGCGCGCTGAAGACCTACTGGGTTCGGCGGTACGCCCGGGAGCACCAGATCGAGCCCGTGGCCCCGGCCCCGACGGTGGCCGGGAGACCGGCGTGATCGACCGGGTCGTTGCAATCGGGGGCCCCCCGGGGAGCGGCAAATCGACCGCGGGACGCCTGGCCGCGGCGGCGCTCGGCCTCGAGTACCGTTCGGCGGGGGACGTCTTCCGAGCGGAGGCGAAGGTGCGTGGCCTGGACTTGGAGACGTTCGGCCGCTACGCCGAGGCCCACCCCGAGGTCGACCGTGAGCTCGATCAAACGATGCAAGCGCTCGCCCGGCCCGGGCGGCTCCTGGATGGGCGGATCCAGTCCGCCCTCTGCCGCCGCGGCGGCCGTCCGGTGTATGCGATCGTCGTGACGGCGGAGGAGGAGGAACGCGCCCGTCGGGTGGCCCAGCGGGACGGCCAGTCCCTGCCCGACGCGCTCCGCCAGATCCGCGAACGCACCGACAGCGAGCGGAAGCGCTACCGGCGGATCTACGACCTCGACCCCGAGGCGGAACCGGCCGACCTGACGGTCGATTCGACGAGGGTCGCCGCCGTGGACGTGGCGGACCGGATCGTCCGGTTCCTCCGCACCCGGCCGCCCGGAGCGGTCGCATGACCGCGACGCTCCCTGTGGCCCCCTGGCCCGCCTCGGTGACGGAGCGACTCGAACAGGGCGCCTTCCTCCTGATCGACAAGCCCCGCGGTCCCTCGTCCCACCAGGTCACGGCGTGGGCGCGCGACCTCCTCGGGATCGACGTGGCCGGTCACGCGGGCACTCTCGACCCGAACGTCTCGGGACTCCTCTGGGTCGGCGTGGGCCCCGCGCTCAAGCTCCTCCCCCTCGTCCTCGAGTTCCCGAAACGGTACATCGGGGCGGTGAACTTCCATTCGGCGGTGCCCCGCAAGGACCTGGACCGGGTCATCGCGGAGTTCACGGCCCCGATCTACCAGACCCCGCCGGTCCGCTCCGCGGTCAAGCGCGAACGCCGGGTCCGGACCATCCACCGTTTGGCCGTCCTCGAGACGCACGGGACGCACGTCCTGATCGACGCGGTCACGGACTCGGGAACGTACATCCGGACCCTCGCGGTCGACCTCGCGGAGGCGCTCGGGACGGGCGGCCATTTGGAGGAGCTGAGGCGGGTCTCGACCGGCCCGTTCGACGAGGCCCACTCCGTGCCCCTCACGGCCCTCGCCGACGCGGTCACGGCCGCGCGCGACGGCCGGCCCGAGGCGCTCCTGGGCCTGCTCCACCCCATCGAGGAGGTCTGGTGGGAGTTTCCCACGATCGTGCTGAAGGAGGGTGCCGCGAGCGCGGTCGCGCACGGCGCCGGGCTCGCGAAGGGCGGGATCCTCGCCCTGCCCCGAGCGTTCCCCAAGGGGGCACGTGTGGCGCTCGTGACGCGCACGGGGACCCTGATCGCGACCGGGGTCGCGACCGTCGACTCGAAGGAGGTCGGCTCGGTCCGGCACGGATGGGTCGTCGGGGAGACCCGCGTCTTCGCGGACCCGGCCCACTACCCGGCGCAGTGGCGTCGTACCGCCGTCACCAAGGACCCCCCGTTGGCGCGGTAGGGTTATCTTTTCGTCGGTCCCGAGGGCGACGTGTCTCCTCGGGAGCCGGAGCCCCATCCCTCCGGCGCTCGGCTCTTCGGCGGGCTGGCGCGCTGGATCCTCCGACACCCCTGGTACCCGATCCTCTTCTGGGTGGCCCTGCTCGTCCTCGTCGTTCCGTTCCTGCCCCTGATCGGCTCGGTCACCACCAACTCGACCGAGGCGGTCCCCACGAACTCGCCGAGCGCGGTCGCGAACGCGGAGCTCGCCCGCCTCTTCCCGAACGAGAGCGGCGGTTCGTCGAGCATCCTCCTGTTCGTCGGTACGAACCTCACGGACCGCAACGGCCAGGGCGTGATCGAGAACGTCACCCGCGCGGTCACGACCGACCGCTCGCTCGGGGAGGTCGCGGACGTCGCGAGCGTCTACACGCGCTATGCGAGCTACCTCGCCGGTCAGGTCCAGCTCGCGGGTGGAGGGATCGAAGGGGCCGCCCACGCCTCCCCGGCGCTGCTGACCAGCCTCAACCAGACGGCGCTCCTCCTCTGGGGAACGCCGGCGGAGTTCCTGCTGGAGTGGGAGGGCTTCGCGAGCCGCCTCACGGGCAACGCCTCTTCGGCGAACTATCCGGCGTACACGGCGACCGTGGCCGCGCTCGGCAACAACACTCCGGCCCTCGACGTGCTGAAGGCGTTCTACGTCGGATACAATGGGTCGACCGCGGGCTTCAACGGGTCCGCCGCTTGCGCCGCCGACCCGCCGGCCGTCGTGGCCTGCGTCGACCGGGTCGCCCGCGCGGAGGAGGCCGGGCTGGCGTCCGTCCTGCTGCCCCCCTCGGGACAGGCCCTAGGGGTCGCGACGCTCGCGGGTCTGGGGGCCGAGAACTCCACCTTGTGGCCCGAGGTCCGGGCGACGGCGTCGACGCTCGTCGCGGGCGAGGTCGGGCTGCCCGCCCCCTGGGTCGACACGGTGTGGACGGCCTTCCCCTCCGGCGCCGTCACGTCGGCCGCCGCGCTCGCCTGGGCCGACGCGGCGGTCTCGAACGCCACGCTCTGGACCGAGCCCCTCCCCGTACCGTTCGCCATTTCGAGCGAGTTCGTGAACTCCGCCGGCACGGCCTCCCTCATCTCGGTCTCGTTCTCCGTCGCCGACGACTCCACCAACGCGAGCGGCGACCAACCGGTCTTCGCGGACCTGCCGGCGCTCGACAACCGGGTCCGCCCGGTGCTCGCCGCTTCGGATTCCACCCACTCGATCCAGTACTATCAAACCGGGGGGGCCCCGCTCGACCTGGTGACCAACACGATCGTCAGCGACTCGCTGAAGCTCGTCCTGCCGCTGACCGTCGGACTGCTCCTGATCATCTCGATGGCCTACTTCCGATCCCCGCTGACCCCCCTCATGACGTTCGCCGCCCTGGGCATCGCGCTCGTGCTCGCGCTCGGGGGAACGATCCTGCTCGCGGAGCTGTTCGGGGCCGTCGATTCGACGTCGCTGACGCTGGAGGAGGTGTTCGTCCTCGGCGTCGGGACCGATTACTCGATCTTCATCGTGGCCCGCTACCGCGAGGAGCTCCACCGGGGCCGCTCCTCCGACGCGGCGATCGAGCAATCCCTCGCCTGGGCCGGCCAGTCCGTTGCGACGAGCGGCTCGACCGCGATCATCGCCACCCTCGCGCTGACCTTCAGTGGGGTCACGCTCCTCTCCCAGTGGGGCCGCGTCCTCGCCCTCGCCATCCTGATCACGATCCTCCTCTCGCTCACGCTCGTCCCGGCGGCGCTGAAGCTCCTCGGACCCCGGATCTTCTGGCCCGACACCGGACGGCGCTTCGACCGTCGAGCGGAACAGGTGAACGCCCGGACCTCGGCGGGAACGACCTACTTCTACCGCGCCGGTCGACTCACGCAGCGCCGCCCGGTCGCGGTGCTCGGCCTCCTGCTCGTGGTCAGCGTACCGTTGGTCGTGATCGCACTGCAGGTGCCCCTCGCCTACGACTTCTACGGCCAGCTTCCCGGCGGCCACCCGGCCACGGACGGCCTCCAGGCGCTCTACTCCCACTACGGCGACGGGTTCGCCGTGCCCTCGTTCGCGCTCGTGACGTTCGAAGGTCCCCTGGCCGTCGGGAACCATACGAATCGTACCGAGTTCGTCGACCTGGCCCAACTGACGGTCCTCGCGGAGGACACGGCCGGGATCGCCGTCGTCCATTCCCCGGTGGGTCCGTTCGGGGCCCCCCTCGCCGAGTGGGAGAACCTCTCCACCCTGCCGCCCGCACCCCAGCAGGACCTGCTCGGGATCCTGGGCGGGTACGTCGGGACCGACGGACGCACCGTTCTCCTCTCCCTCGAGCCGACCTCGACCGGCCTCTCCTCGGATGCGGTCGCCGCCGTCGCCTCGGTCGGGTCGAGCTTCTCCACGTTCCAGCACACCCACCCCGAGATCTCGTCGGTGGCGTACGGCGGGGGCGCCCCCACGATCGGCGATCTGGCGAACGAGACGGCCACCGCCACGTACCTCCTCGTGATCGCGGTGACGATCGGGCTCCTGCTCGTCCTGCTCGCCGTGCTCCGTTCCTGGATCATCGCGGTGATGGCGATCGCGACGATCGCGCTCTCGATCTCGTGGGCCTGGTCGGTCACCTATCTGGTCTTCCAGCTCCTGCTCGGGTTCCCGCTGTTCTTCTACGTGCGGACCATCATGTTCCTCTTGATCCTCGGCCTCGGGATCGACTACAACATCTTCGTCCTGACCCGGGTCCGGGAGGAGCGGGTCAAGGGCGCTTCCTCCAGCGCGGCGATCGTGACCGCCATCGGTCGCACCGGCGGGATCATCACGGCGGCCGCGATCATCCTGGCGAGCGCGTTCGCGGCCCTGATGATCGGGCAGTTCACGCTCATCCGGGCGATCGGTTTCTCCGTGGCCATCGCGGTGGTCCTCGATGCGATGGTCGTGCGGACCTACCTCGTTCCCGCGGCCCTCCAGCTACTCGGGGACCGGGCGTGGAGCCTCAGCGGCCGAAGGGCGAAACCCGCGACCCCCGTCGCGCCGGGGCCGGAGCCCTCCGAGGCCGTCGGGACTACGCCGTAAGGAACCGGGCACGGGCGCGCCCAAGGTGGTCGTCCACCGACGAGGAGTCCACGACCTCGGCCACCGTGCCGTCCTTCTCGATCAAGAAGGTGACGCGGCGGGCGGAGCCACTCGGGCGCAGGACCCCGAAGGTGGTGGCCACTTCCTTCGTCGTGTCCGCGAGGAGGGGGAAGGAGAGCCCATACTTGGTGGCGAACGCCTTCTGGGCCGGACAGTCGTCGGTGCTTACCCCGATGATCTCCACGCCCTTTGCCCGGTACTGGGGGAGCTCGTCCCGGAACCCCTTGGCCTCGATCGTGCAACCGGGCGTGTCGGCCTTGGGGTAGAAGTACAGCACGACCCGCTTGCCGCGGAGCGAGTCCGAAGAGAACGGGGTACCGTCCTGGGTGAGCGCGTGATACTTCGGAGCGACCTGTCCCACCACGACCATCGTGCTCCCACGGATGCAGCGATATTTGAGGTCGCCTCGCACGACGTGGGGAAGGACCGTTCCCGGGGCGGGCTCCCTCCCGGGAACCTTCCGCGCAGAGAATGGGTCCGGGTCGACGCTAGCCTGTCGCGACCGTGACCAGGGTCTCGGTCGACTTGATACCGGGGATCTTCCGGATCTTGTGGACCACGGTGTCGAGCGCGGTGTTGAGGTGGGCGGCCTGGACCTTGACGATGAGGTCGAACGGACCGGTCACCGCCTCGACCTCGGTGACCCCGGGCACGGCTCTCATCCTCTGGAGGACGGACTCGAGCTGTCCGACCTCGGTCTCGACCAGGAGGAAGATGGTTTCCATGGGGGGTTCCGCCCTCTCCCCACCGACTTTACCCAAATCAAGCTTCCGCGCACGAAGCACGTCCCAAAGAGTTATGGTCCGCCCGGCGGCCTCGGTCCGCGATGGACCTACTGCTCCGGGACACGCTCTCGGGCCGCGCGCGACCCGTCCAGCGGAGACGAGGTCGACCGGTCACCCTCTATGTCTGCGGGCCGACGGTCTACGACGGAGCGCACGTCGGGCATGCCCGAACCTACCTGTTCTTCGACCTCGTCCGGCGCCATCTCGAGGCCGAGGGGATCCCGGTCCGTCACGTGATGAACGTGACCAACTTCGAAGACAAGATCGACGCCCGCGCCGCGGAGCTCGGGCTGGGGTGGCGCTCGCTCGCCCTTAGGGAGGAGGCGAGCTTCCTCCGCGACCTCCGCGACCTCCACATCCTCACGCCCCATGTCCGTCCGCGGGCCAGCGCGTTCGTTCCGCAGATGACCGAGGTCGCGCGCCGCCTGGCCCGGACCGGTCGGGTCCACCGACAGGGAGACGAATGGCTCTATTCTCCTCCGACACGGCCCGCCGGCGCCAACTTCCTGACGGGCTCCGAACTCGCGGTCCACGCGGTCGAGGAGCCCGATCACCCCTTTCCCCTCAACGACAGCTCGGCCGGGGAATTCATGGTCTGGAAGCTCCAGGACCGGCCCCGCCCGTCGTGGCCGGGACCGTGGGGACGCGGCACGCCCGGCTGGCACTTGGAATGCTACGCGATGGCCCACGAGCTCCTCGGCCTTCCGGTGGACGTGCACGGGGGCGGCACGGACCTCATCTTCCCCCACCACTACGCCGAGAACGAGGTCGCGCTCGCGCTCAATCGCCGCCCGTTCGCCCGCATCTTCGTCCACCCCGGACTCGTACTTTGGGAGGGGTCCAAGATGTCGAAGTCGAAAGGGAACCTCGTACCGCTCCGATCCGCGATCGAGGAGGTCGGACCCGACGCGCTGCGATGGTTCCTCCTCGGTCGACCGCTGACCGACCGGTTCCACTGGACGGAGACCGGTCTGCATCGATCTGCCTCGGAATGGAGACGCATCCGCCGTACGCTTCGGACCTGGTTGGGGCCCGGAGCGGGCGGACGGGTCGGGGCGGTCCGGGCCCAGGAGGTAGCGTCGGAGGTCCGGCGCGACCTCGCCGCCGACTTGGCCACGGACCGCGTCTTCGACCACCTGAGGGCGTGGGTCAGCGCGATCGAGGGGGATCCGTCCGGTCACGTACCCCGTGGGGAGCGCGGGGCCGCCATGAGAGCCGTCCGGGAAGTGGAACGTCGGACCGGCCTCAAGATCCTGGCCTGAGCGCATTCGCGAAAGGCGACCCGGCCCCAACCGACCCCCCGGGCACCGATCGGGCCGCTTCGGGCTGGCCGAAGGGACACCGTTAGGTCACGGTGGGCGGGTCAGCCGGGGGGGAAGCTGCCGGTCCGCCCCGTAGATCTCGTCGTCCTGGGGTTCGCTGGGTTCGACGATCGGTTCCGCGGGCTCCGGGGCCATCTCGGCCGGCGGCTGCACGGCCGGCGGCTCCTCCACCGCCTCCTCGTCCTTGGGGGGAGGACGGCTGCGACCCCGACGTGAGAGGAGGACTGCGACGACCGCCACCACTGCCACGATCGCGGCGATCCCGGCGAGGTCGATCACGGAAAGGCCCCCCACCGTGAGGGTGGATCCGGGCCCACTCGAGGGGGCGGCCGTGAAGCCGACATCGATCGTGTTGCCCTGCCCGTCCACCGGAGTGGAACCTTGGGGCAGTCCGGCCACATACCCGACCACGGGGGTCACGTTGTACGAGTACGTGCCGTTGGGCTCGGGGAAGGCGATGGTGTCGGTCGACGAGCTCATCGAGCGTCCCCCCAGAGTGACGGTCCAAGAGGCTCCGGTAGGGAGTCCGGATTCCACGAACGTGACCTCGAATAGGGAAATGACCCAGGGAAGGCGGAACTGGACCGGACCTCCGGCCACGCTGAACCTCCCCGAGTGATTCACGGTCTCGTACCCCGCGACCAGACCCAGGGAATACGTGTACGTCGCGTTCGGAAGCTCGAAATCCGCGGTCGTGCCCGCCGAGGTATTCGTCCGATTCCCGATCGTGACCGTCCAGGTGGTCTCCGTCGGCAGTCCCGTCTCGACGAAGGAGACGAGGTAGCGGGGGGGAATTCGGTCGTAGATGAAGAGAAGGGACACCCCGCCCCCGAACACCACGAAGCCCGAGGGGTTCGAGGAATTCAACGAGTAGTTCGCCACCGTTTCCCCTACGATGGGATAGTTCCCGGACGGCTCGCGGAAGTCGATGGGTCCGCCGGAGCTGGAGTACAGCGTGCCGTTGACCTGGACTCCCCAGGGAGTCCCCGAAGGGAGTCCGCTCTCGTTCACGGTGACGCGGTAGGTCGGCGGGCTCCCGTCAGGAATGAGCGAGAGCGAGCCCGCCAGCTGGTTCACCACGATGAGGTCGGAGCCCGCGGGGTCGACCACGACCGCCGTGGGTCCGTTCCCGACCGGGATGGTGGCGACCGTCGCCCCGTTGGTGGGGTTGAGCAGGACGACCTGGTTGAGGTAGTACTCGGGTATGGCCAACACCTGATCGAAGGCGTCGAACGCCCCCCCGATGGGAAAACTGTAGGAGGTCAGGCCGTACGTGCCGAGGACGACGGGAGTGCTCCCCGGTGCGATCACGGACACGTTGGTCGTCTCCGCGTTGACCGCGTAGACGTCGCCGGTGGCCGGATCGGCGGCGAGTCCTTCGACGATCGCCCCCGCGTTCGTCACTCCCGAGAAGGTGTTCGTGTGAGGGTTGAAGACGCCCACTTTCGAGTAGGCCACGATCGTGCCGTTGAACAGGAACGTGTACTGCAAGCTCCCCACGTAGACCCAACCATTGTGCGGGTTGTAGGCCACGGTCCCCGGGTACGGGAAACTGGCGTGGACCGATTCCACGAACTGGTTGGTCGTCGTGTTGACGATCGTGAGCGTAGCGGCGGCCGGGTTCGAGATCACCACTTCGTTCGCGTCGGGGGCGAAGACGTCCTCTTCGGCGCCGACTCCCGCCGGAGGAGTCGCGATCACCCGGCCGGTCTGCGTGTCCACCACGGCCAGCTGGCCGGCCGAGGCATTCACGACGTAGAGATCCTGGTCCAGCGGATCGTAGGCGGCGCCCTGCAAGTCCCCTCCGACCGAGTACGATCGCGTGATCTCGGCCCCCACCCCGTCGACCGCCGCGACGTGACCGGTGTCCGAGAGGGGAAGGAAGGTCCCCCCGGTTTGGGGGTCCACCGCGGGCGTCCCGGGCTGCGTTCCCACCTGGACCTCGGTTTCGAACTGGCCGGAGGAGGCGTTGATGACGGTCAGTCCGTCCGACGCGGGATCGGAAACGTAGACGGAATCGGTGGACGGGACGAGGACGAGAGTATGGGGGCCTCCTGCACTGATCGGAACCGAATGGTGCGACGTCGCTGACGACAGGTTCACGATCGTCACGTTGTTGGAGTTGGCGTCCGCCACGTACAGCCAGTCGTGGGAAGGGGCGACCGTCAACGACCCGGGCCCGGGGCCGACCGAGACCGAGCCGGTGACCTTGAGCGTCGTGGGCGACACCTCGCTCACGTTCGACGTACAGCTGTTGGCGACGAGGACCGTGCCGTTGGCCGGGTCGACCGCCACATCGTCCGGGCATTGACCGACCGTCACGAAGGCCTGGGTCGAGTAGTTGGTCGCGTTGAGGACGGTGACGTAGTTGGCGAGCCGATCCGCGATCCACAGGTCCCCGTCCACGGGGTCGTAGGCGATCCCATCCGGTCCCTGGCCAGCGGGGAGCGTCGTCACCGTGCCGTTCGGAGCGACGGCGCTTGCCTCGGCGGCCTGGTCGTCCGTGACGATCACCGAGTGGGTGAGGGGGTCGTACGTGAGCCCCAGGGGGTCGTTCCCTACCGGGAAGTTCGCGACCTCGACCAGGGAGGTCGCGTTGAACTCCGTCAGGTTCTGGTCGTTCACGTTGGTGGTGTAGAACGCATTCTCCGAGGGCACGTACAGGACCGAGCCAGGATCGGTCCCCCCGGTGGCCACCTCGCCGATCAGTCGGGAGGAGGTGTTGAAACGGAAGATCGTCTGGGACGTGGTCGCGACCCCCACGATCTCGGGGGTTCCGGGGATCACGGTCAGCCCGGTAGGACCCAGCTCGCTCACGGACGCTACGTTCCCGTTGAAGAGCGACCCATTCCCGAGGACCAGGGTACGGTTCACCGCCCACACCCCGGGTCCGTCGGGAGAAGGCGATCCGAAGAACGAGCTTTGGGTCGGACCCCCCGATCGGGGTTCCGAGGAAGGAACGGTGTCGGCTCTGGAGAGGGGGGCGTGGCCGGTGGGTCCCCCCTGGTGGGGCGTCGCGTGAGACATGGGAAACCCACCGAAGGAAGCCATCGTGAGGGCCGCGAGCGCGACCACCCACACCCCCGTGAGACCTTGGAAAGGGGATCCGCGCCATCGGGCGCCAGCGGCCCGCTTTCGGTGGGCCCCGTCCCCCTTCGCCCGCTTCCCTTGCCGCACGGCGCGGCGACCAGACCGGTTGCTTATTTAACGAAAAATCCGGCGGTCCGGGGCCGCTCACGGAACGGGCGACTTGGTCTTCCTAGAGAACGCCCATCTCGGCCAGTTTTTCGGGCAGGTAGTGCTCGGTGACGTAGTTGAGACCGTACTTCGCGAGCGACTGCTGCTCGGCCTTCTTGCCGTTCTTCAGCATCAGCTCGATCTCCGCCCGCCATTCGGCCGTGCCGAATCGGGGGTCGGTGAGCTCCGCCTGAAGGGCGCGGATGTCCTGTTCCGACAGGTGGTCCGACGGCAGGTCGTAGTTCTCGATGTCGGAGGCGGTCACGCCCAGGAACTCGGCCGACGGGGTCGCGAGGTAGCTCGATAGGTGCGCGGTCTTGATCGCGCCGTACGCCACGGAGGCGAAGATGCGGAACGACCAGGGGTCGCCGTCGGTGAAGACGACGACCGGCAGCTTGAGCTCGTCCGAGACCCTCCGCAGGAAGCGGCGGGTCGAGCGGGCCGGCTGGCCCTTCAGGTGGAGAAGGATCGCGTCGTTCGCCTCGTCGAAGCCGTTCTCGGCGAGGCGGTCGACCATGCCGCCGCACTCGATCGCGATGATGAACTTTGCGCTCGTCTTGACGAACTCGATCTTCTCCTTCTCGACGTTGAACGGGAGGGCGTACCCGCCGTCCCCGACGTCGTCCCGGCAGTTGATCGTCTTCACGACGCCCTTTCGGTTCCGTTCGCGGATCGTGAGGTCGCCGAGAACGGACGCCCCGTTCTCCTCGGGGTGGAGCCGGAAATCCTCCCGCAGCCGCTCGCACATCACCTCCAAGTCCTCGATCAAGAGGTTCGACTCGTCCTCGCTGTGGAACTTAGCCTCCTCCCACGCCTCGCTGATGTAGTACAGTTCCCGAAGGGTCGACGTCTTCTTTTCGCTCGCCATCTCGTTGATGAAATCGACCAAGTAGAACGTCCGCAGCAGCATGAGCGCGCCGTCCAACTTGCGCGCGCTCCGCGTGCCCTGCTGGCGGCCCAGCTTCCAGACCCCCTCGCGCATCTTGAACTCGAGGTTCTGCTTGGTGCGCAGGGGGAGTCGCATCCGGGGGATCTCTCCCCGGTCGAGCTGGCTCCAGATGTCCTGGGCGAGGCCCAGCGTCGGTTGGAGGGCGTCGGCCCGGATCTTGGGCTCGTCGTCGTCACTCGTCTTCGCTGGTGCTCGCGCTCGCTTCGGCGGCATCGTAATCCACCTCCTCCTCGCCCGCTCCCGCGGACGTGCCTTCGGCGGCCGCGGCCTCCGCCGCCTCGACGATCGTGCGGGGAAGCCGAACGTCCCAGTCCCCGGGCAGAGGGTCCGCGCCCAGGAGATGGGACTCATCGATCCCGGCGATGTACCAATCCAGGTCGGAGGCCTCGAGGTCGGTCTTCGGCGGGAACTTCAGTTCGAGGCGGGTCCGTCCGCTCGGGGGAAGCTTCGGGAGCGTCCACCAGGCGCGGCCCAGCTCCTTCTCGGTGCCGTCCGGCGCCGGATCGAACGAGGCGACGGCCAGCGTCTCCGCCGGGATCTCGAGGAACAGCTCGAGGACGCGGGCCCGCGGCGTGTAGTTGACGATCTCGACGGGCACGCGTACCCCCGCCTTGTCCGAGGTCACGGTGGCCTCCAAGTTCACCACGTCCATGATGCGCGTCACGACCGGGGTCAGGTCGGGGACCGGCTTACCGACCAGGTGGCTCGTCTTCTCGGCGAGCTTCGGGAGGATCTTCAGGATGATCGCGAACTTCTCCCCGGCGAGATCTCGACGGGTCCGGCGGGAAAGGTGGGTCCTCAGGTGCCGGGCCGCGACCTGGAGGGCGAGCGTCACCTCGCGGTCGATCTCCGGGTCCTCGGCGATCGCCTCCTTCGCCTCGCTCGTGAACGGGATCTTGGTCGAGGCGACGTGGACGAGGATGAGCGCGGGGCCCGAGGGGATCCCCGAGCCGCCTTTCTGCTCGAGACCGTACCGCCGCCAGTCGAGGTTCGAGATCGCGTTCGTGATCGCGCAGGCGCCCTGCTGGAACAGGAGGGGCACACGGTTCGCGAACCGAAGGATCTGGACCGACTGGTCGGCCGGCAGGGCTCCCCCATAGACGAGCCCTACCTCCACCATGAAGGGGAAGCCGCCCCGGACCTTCGGCGGCCGGCTGACCGGCGGCGCGAAGAAGTCCGGTCGGACCTCCCCGAGGACGTTGCGGAGGCCACGCTTGATCAGCATCGCGCCGATCGGGGAGAGGCAGTCGGCGGAGGGCGCGATCAGGGGGACCGTGTGCAACGCCTTGAGCAGACGCTCCTGCGCCTCTCCCTGGACGGACCCGGGGGTCTGCGTTGCCTTCAGGTTCGCCTGGGTGAGCACGTCCCGGGCGGCCCGTGCGGAAACCCCTTGGAGGTCGCGCGAGAGGAACTCCGTCAGGGTGGGGCGCTTCGTTCCCTTCAGGAAGTAGCCGAGCTCCCCGAGTTCGAGGCCGTACGGGTGCGGCAACGTCTCCTTCGCCACGGGAGGGAGCTCGCTCGTCGCCCGTTCGAACGTCACCCGGGTCCCGTCCGGCTCGACCAGCACGATCCGCGCATGGGGGTTGACGATCGCCGTTCCCCGGAGGTACTCGTAGGGGGACTGGCGGCCCCGGACGTACCGGGCCTTGAGGGAGAGCTCGACGCGGGTCCCGTGAGGTCGGTCCCAGAGGAGAACGTCCTCCGAGGCGATCCGGGGGAGGTTCTTCTGGGTGTCCAGGAAGAGCTCGAGGACGTGGGCCGCCTCCTCCTCCTCGACCTTGGAGATGATCCTCGCCGGCTGCGCGGTGGTGAGGTTGGCGTACAGGACCGCGGCGCTGATCCCGATCCCCTGCTGGCCCCGCGCCTGGCGATTGGAGTGGAACCGGGAGCCGTAGAGGAGGCGGGCGAAGACGTTCGGGATCTCGCGCCGAAGGATGCCCGGGCCGTTGTCCTCGACGGCGACACGCAGCCGGTCCTCGCCCTCCTTCGAGATCTCGACCAGGAGCTCGGGGAGGATCGACGCCTCTTCGCATCCGTCGAGGCTGTTGTCGGCCGCCTCCTTGACCGTGGTGAGCAGGGAGCGTTGCGGGTTGTCGAACCCCAAGATCTGGCGGTTCCTCTCGAAGAACTCCGCGACGGAGATCTCGCGCTGCTTGGCCGCGAGCTGCTGGGCGATTGTGGGAGGAGGCACCACCGCGCTTCTGGGCCTCTGCCCCTCTATAAGCGGCGTGTTGGAATAGAACGATGCGTCAGTTCCGGGGCGCTTCCCCAGGGCGGGTAGCGACGTCGCGCAGCACCGGGCGGAACGGACGCCATCGGGCGCTCTCCGTGAGGTCGACGTCGGCCCGGAGGATCCGTTCTTCGGGAGCGAGGGTGGGGTCGGCCACGGATTCCGTCGCGACGGGTTCCCCGCGCGGATCCCAGACCCCCGAGCCTCCGCCGAACACGATCCCGTCCTCGACCCCGACCCGGTTGACGTAGACGGCCGGAAGGCCGTTCTCGATCGCGCGCGCGGGCAGCAGCTTCTCGAAGAGCGGGCCGCTCGTCACGGGAGAGGCGGAGACCACGAGGAGGATGTCCGCGCCGCCGAGCGCGAGCGTCCGGGCCACTTCGGGGAAGAAAGTGTCGTAGCAGATCAGGAGGCCCAAGAGGTGGCTCCCGTACGGGACGGGACGGCTTACGTCGGTCGGCGTGAACGGAACGCCCTCCTCGAACGGGCCAAAGTTGGGCAGGTACCGCTTCACCTGGATCCCGACGCTCCCCGTGGGCGAGAACGCGAGGACCGCGTTCTGGACCTCCCCCTTCCGCTCGGGGGAGGCGACCGGGGCCCCGACGACCAGGGTAGCCCCCGTCTCGCGCGCGAGCGCGAGGGAGCCCGTCCAGATCGGGTCTCCGGGACGGAGGGCGAGTCGGTGAAAAGCGTCCCCGACCCGGTAGCCGGAGAGGAACAGCTCGGGGAAGACGGCGAGGTCGCTCGGGGTCGTTCGGAGCACGCGTCCCATCCGCTCCAGGTTCCGGGCCGGGTCCCCCGGCACGGGCGCCAGTTGCCCGAGGAGCAGGCGCGTCAATAGAAGTACCGACGCACCGAGAGGAGGTAGACGAAGAGGATCACGAGGAGGACGAACAGGACCGTGATCGACTCCGTGAAGAACAGGTAGAGCGTCGTCCCGAAGACCAGCACCAGGGTCGACCAGAGGGCCCACGTCTCCTGGCGCCAGAGGGACGTCGCGAGGGCGAGGAGGGCCACCCCGAGCACCATGAGGATGACCGCCCCGAGGAAGCTCACCGACGGGAACAGGTCGAACGCGGGGGGGACGTAGGTGGTCCCGACCTCATTGAGCAGGAAGAGGGCCCCGCCGAGGACCAGGATGACGGCGGAGACGGCGATGAGGATGGAGACGACCGCCACGCCGATCGGAAGGTGCGGACGGACCGGCGTCGGCTCCCACGGCGGAGGCAGGCTGTCGAACGTGACCGGGGCGTTCCCGGTCGAGGCAGTGGCTGACCCTCCCATCGGCTCCCGCGGGCGAAGGAGCCCGGGGAAGGAAGATGTAGCTTTCGATGGAATGGCGGCGTCAGAAACGCCGCTCGGCCGCCCCTCGGGCGAGCTGCTCCAGGAGGGTGCGATACGGGCTCGCGGGGAGCGGTTCGAGGCAGCGCATGCCCCGTTCGGCCCATTCGGACGCTTCGCGCGCCACGACCTGCGGGGCCTCGGTGAGCTGGGTGAGCTCACGGAGCCGGAGGAGGTGCTTCGCCTTCTTGTGGTGGAGCTGGAACAGGTGTTCGAACTCGGCCTGGTGGCGCGGGTCCAAGCGGGCGTACGCCTCGAGTGAGAGCAGGGTCGGATTTCCTTCCCGCAGGTCGCCGTAGAGCGGCTTTCCGAGGAGGTCAGGGTCCCCGTAGACGTCCAGGAGGTCGTCGCGGATCTGGAACGCCATGCCCAGCGCCCGCCCGTACCCCTGCAGGGCATCGACCCGGGGAGGGTCCGCCCCGCCGATCTCCGCGACCGAGGCGAGGGCCGCCGCGATGATCGCGGCGGTCTTCCGCTCGATGATGCGGAAGTAGTGGGAACGGCCCGTAGAGAGGTCGTACCGCGAGGCCTCCTGGAGGACCTCGCCCTCGACCAAGTCGGCGCACGACTCCCCGCAGCGCATGATGATCGATCGGGGATACTCCGCGGCGAGCTCGAACGCCCGGACGAACAGATAGTCGCCCGCGACGATCGCGAGGGGAACGCCGAAGGCCCGGGGCATCGACGGCCGCCCCCGCCGGGTCTCGGCGTGGTCGATGACGTCGTCGTGGACGAGCGTGGCCGTGTGGATGAGCTGGAACGCGGCGGCGAGCGAATGGATGGGCTGGGTCGAGGTCGCTCCGAGGGCCCGGTAGGCCGAGGCCATGAGGAGCGGGCGTACCCGCTTGCCGCCCGTGGAGCACGCGTACCGCGCGGCCTCGGTCAGCTGCGCGTAGGTGGACCCCAGTACCTCGGCGACCCGCCAGTCGATGTCCGCGAGGTCGCGGACGAGGACGGGAGCGAGCTCGGCCAGGCGACCCGCGGCCACCTCGCCGAGCGTCTGGGTGACGAGCGCCTCGAGCGAAGGGTCGACGCTGTCGGGCGAGCGAGCCGGTTCGCTCACGAACCGCCTCCCAAACGGGTCGGCCAACGGAGCCGCATCATCGAATCGAGACCTTGGGCCCCAATATAGCGCATTCCGAGCGCCAGGAGGGGGTCGTACGACGCGAAGTGGTCCCCCCAGTGCTGGATCCGGGCAGCCCGTTCGAGGGGAGCGAAGAGGGCCGCCTTCCACGCCGCATCGTACTCTCCGAGGGGCGACCCCTGACGGACGTGGCGCGCGGCGGCCTGCCCGGCCAGCCAGCCGCTCAGCATGGCCGTGGGGATCCCCCCTCCGTTGGTGGCCATGACCAGGTTCGCGGCGTCGCCGCAGAGCAGGGCGGAGCCCCGGACGAGGGTCGATGGGGGAGCGCCTACCGGGACCCACCACCGCGTCGGTTCGCGTGCCGGGCCCAGCTGCTGGCGGTGGAGGAATCGTTGGAGGAGCGTGGTCAACGAGGCTCCCGGGGGCAGACGGGCGACGCCGAGGCCGACGTTCACGTCGTTCGCCCGGGGGAACGCCCACGCATACCCGCCGGGCGCGTCCCGGCCGAAGAACAGGTCGATCTCGTCGGTCATCGGCGCGTCGACGGTGGCCGTGATCATCCGAAAGAGGGTCCGCTCGGGGACGAGGCCGACCGAGCGTCCGACGGTCGAAAGGGGGCCGTCGGCCCCGATGACGACCTTCGCCTCGATCGTGCCCCCTCCGACCGTTCGCACCGCGCCCCCTTCCACCCCCGTCACGCCAAGGGGGAACCGAAGCTCCGCGCCGGCGCCCTCGGCCCGGTAGGCGAGCGCCTTGTCGAACGCCCGTCGTGAGACGGTCGCGCCCGCGAGGGGGAATCGGAACCGATGGCCGTAGGGCGAGACGCACGTCATCCAGCGTGTCTCGCGGAGCACGGTGGCCGGCGGGATCTCGAACGCGGTCGAGATCAGCTGCGGGCACGCGAAGAGGTCCGCGAGCTCCTGGGGGGCGGGGACGAACTCACCGCACTGGACCGGATGGCCGAGCTCGGGACGATGGTCGAGGAGCAGGGTTCGCGCTCCGCCTTCCGCCGCCGCCCTCGCGGCCAGGGAGCCCGCCGGTCCGGCACCGACGACGACGACGTCGAACCGCTCCACGCTACGCTCCGAGGGCCACGAAGTGCTGGGCGGCCGCCTGGATGGCGCCGAGCACGGGCTGCGGGTAGAGGCCCAGCCCGACGATGAGGACCGCGGCCAACCCGATCGCGACCGCGCGGCCGTAGCCGAGTCCGCCCGCGGGGAGCGGGGCCGTGGCCGCCGAACCGACCGTCGGTGCGGGAGCGGGATCGGCGCCGCGGTCGAAGAAGAGGACCTTCAGCACCCGCCCGTAGTAGAACAGCGAGAGCGCGCTGTTGAGCACGCCGGCGACCGCGAGCCAGACGAAGAAGCCCTGGGCCTGGACGGCCGCCGAGAAGAGGACGAACTTCGAGAAGAACCCGATCGTGAGGGGGACGCCCGCGAGCGAGAGCAGCATCAGGGCGAACGCGGAGCCCAAGAGGGGGCGACGGGCGCCGAGCCCCTTCCAATCGTCGATGAGCGGACCCACGCCGAGGCCCGCGACCCCGGCGACCACGAGGAAGGCCCCGCCCTTCATCAGGACGTGCCCGAGGATCTGGAACGTCGCCCCGGTGAGGGCCGGCGCGGACCCGATCGCGATCCCGATGAGCATGTAGCCTGCCTGGCTGATGGACGAATAGGCGAGCATGCGCTTCATCTCCTTCTGGAGGAGCGCGAGGACGTTCCCGACGGTCATCGTGATGACCGCGAGCACGCCGAGGGTGATCGAGAGGGTCCCTCCCAAGTCGAGCGGTCCGCCGGAAAAGGGAGAGTTCCCGCCCGAACCCGGCGCGATCAGGAGCACCGGTCCCAAGAAGACCAGGAAGAACGCGAAGAGCCCGATCTTCTTCGTCCCTCCCGCGAGGAAGGCGCTGACGTCGCTGGGAGCACCGTCGTACACGTCGACCGCCCAGGCGTGGAACGGAACGAGCGTGACCTTGAACGCGAGGCCGGCGATCAGGAAGCCGTACCCCAAGAGCACGAGGACGGGGAAGCCGACGCTGGTGCCGGCGTCGTGGATCAGGAACAGGTTGGTCGTCCCATACGCCCCGAACAGGAGCGAGGCCCCGTAGAACGAGAGCACGGTGGAGAGGGCGCCGATGATGAAGAACTTCATCGCCGCCTCCATCGAGCGGGAGTCCCGGCGTCGGTAGCCGACGAGCAGGTACGTCGCGATGCTCGTCACCTCGATCGCGAGGAGGAGGAAGATCAGGTCGGAGGCGATCGCCACGAGGAGCATTCCGAGGGTCGCGAGGAGGAGCAGGCCGTAGAAGATCGGGGCGCCCGGTTCGTGGGAGGGCCGGCTCGCCGACGCGAGGACGACCAAGAACGCGGAGAGAAGGAAGATCCCCTGAAAGATGAGGCCGAGCGACGTGAAGTGGTAGAGCGGCGCGCCCCCGAGTGCCGGGAGGGCGTCGATCTGGCCCGACGGGACGGTCGCGAGGACGGCGAGCGGAGCGAACCCGAGGTCGCCCACGACGGAGAGGAGGCCCAGGAAGGTGGCCGTGACCGCGATCGTGGCCAGCCACTCGTTCCGGCGGACGCCGACGACGTCCAAGAGGAAGATCAGGAGCGCCGCCCCGAGCACGATCAGCTCGGGGACGAACGGGCCCGCGAAGGAGACGAGATCCATCGTCTCACAACCCCGGGAACCCGCGGATGGGCGAGTTCGTGATGACGTTCACGAGCAGGAAGGGCAGCACTCCGAACAGGATCGTGATGGCGACCAGGATCCCCATGGCGGCCGTCTCGTACCACGGGAGGTCGTGGACGTCGACCGGCACGTTCCGGGGCGGTCCGAAGAGCATGCGCTGCATCATCCAGATGTAGAACGCGGCCGTCACGACCAGGATCCCGAGCGGGATCAGGACCCAGTACGTGAGCCCGTCCCACGTCGCGAGCAGGGCGGTGAACTCCGCGGGGAAGCTGATCAGCCAGGGAAGGCCGAGCGACGCGAGCGAGCCGACCATGACCATGGTCGAGAGCGTCGGGGAGCTCGGGGTGATCCCGCCGATCCCCGCGATGTCCCGCGTCCCGTACGTGTGGTGAACGCTCCCCGAGACCATGAACAGGAGCGCGCTCACGATCCCGTGCGCGAACATCAGTAGGATGGCGGCGAGCAGCCCGAGCGAGGAGCCGAGGGCGATCGCGAGGAGGACGATCCCCATGTGGTTGATCGAGGAGAACGCGACCAGCCGCTTCAGGTCCCGCTGGGCGAGGGAGACGATCGAGCCCCACGCGATGGACACGAACGCGACCACGAAGAGGATCGGCTGGACCTCGCGGAACCCGAGGGGCAGGACGAAGACGGCCCACCGGATCAGTCCGTAGCCGCCGAGCTTCAGCAAGAGGCCGGCCAGGAGCACCGAGCCCCCGGTCGGTGCCTCGACGTGCGCGTCGGGGAGCCACGTGTGGAACGGGACGATCGGGAACTTCACTCCGAAGCCGAAGAAGAGGGCGAGGAACAGGACCGCCTGGGTCGCCGTGACGAGGGTCCGCGCCGAACCGTAGATCGCCGAGTAGTCGAAGCTCGTCGCGCCCGAGTAAAAGACGATCGCGAGCAGGCTGACCAGCATGACGACCGATGCGACGTGGGTGTAGACGAAGAACTTCAGCGCGGCGTAGCGTCGCCGCGGTCCCCCCCAGTAGCCGATGATGAAGAACATCGGCACGAGGACGGCCTCCCAGAAGAGGAAGAACAGCAGGACGTCGAGCGCGAGGAAGACGCCCAGGCATCCGAGGCAGGTGAGCAGGAGGAGACCGAACCAGGCGGCGGGCCGCTTCGTCTCGTTCCACGAGTACAGGACCGTCGCGATCTGGAGGATTGCCGTCAGGAGGATCAGGACGAGGGAGATGCCGTCCACGCCGACCGTGTAGTTGACGTTCAGCCAGCCGAGATGGACCCAGGAGTACGATTCCTGGTCGGCGAACTGGGGCACGATCCCGCTGTACCCCGGCCAGCCCGGGAAGTTGAGGAAGAGGTAGCCCACTTCCGCGAGGAACACGCCCGAGGTCGCGAGCGCCGTCCACCGGGCCCACTTCCCCGAGACGAAGGTGAGGACGGTCCCCACGAGGAGGGTCAGGACGAGCGAGGAGAGCAGCGGGAACATCTATCCCCCTCCGAATCGGGCGAGGAGGAGCGGCGCGACGACGAGCAGGAGCAGGAAGACGCCGATCAGACCCGCGATGACGAGGGCCGCGTAGTCGGAGACGAGCCCGGACTGCGCCTTGCGGAGGCGGTTGGAGGCGCTCGCGAACGCACGCTCGAACCCGTGGACCGTCCCGTCGATCACGTACCGGTCGACGAAGTCCGCGCCCCGGGCGATCCCGTAGACGGCCCGCTGGCCGATCCAGTCGTACCCGATCTTGAAGTAGTACCGCTTCAGGAGCAGTCGGCGGACGGGCTGGAGGGCGCTCGCCTCCGGGAGGACGTAGACGCGCCCGTTCCCCCAGAGCAGGTAGGCGAGGCCGATGCCCGCGACGCCCAGGCCGACGCTGACGGAGGAGAGGAGGAGGTCGGTCGTACCGAAGACCGGCGGGATCCCCGCGACTCCGTTCCCGCTCAGGAGCAGTCCCTGAAAGTCGGGGAGGAAGACGAACAGCCCCGCGACGATCGCGAGGGCCGAGAGGACCAGGAGCGGGACCTGCATCGTCCAAGGCCCCTCATGGGCGTGGGAGAGCGTCGTGTCGCGGGGGTGGTCGCCCGAGAACGCGAGGAACCAGGCCCGGAAGATGTAGTAGGCCGTCAGGAAGACGGCGGCGAAGGCGAGCAGGAAGAACGGCCAGTACAGCGGGTGGCTCCCGAGCTGGGAGTAGACGGAGCCGAGTACGTCGTCCTTGCTCCAGAACCCCGCGAACGGCGGGATCCCCGCGAGCGCGAGCGCGCCGATCGCGAACGCGATCGATGTGATCCGCATCGGCTTGCGGAGCCCGCCCATCTTGAACAGATCCTGGGTGCCGATCGCGTGGATGACCGAGCCCGCGGCGAGGAAGAGGAGCGCCTTGAAGAACGCGTGCGTGAACAGGTGGAAAAGTCCGACCATCGCGAACCCCGCCCCGATGGCGAGGACCATGTACCCGAGCTGGCTGATCGTCGAGTAGGCGATCACCCGCTTGATGTCGGGGTGGACGACCGCCATGGTCGCCGCGAAGAACGTCGTGAATCCGCCGATCGCCACGATCGCCAGTTGGTCGGTGCCGGTGAAACCGATGAAGACGCTCGTGATCGCGAGCAGGTAGACGCCCGCCGCGACCATCGTCGCCGCATGGATGAGCGCGGAGACGGTCGTCGGACCCTCCATGGCGTCGGGGAGCCAGACGTGGAGGGGGAACTGGGCGCTCTTTCCCGCCGCCCCGCCGAGGATCATCAGCCCCGCGACGGTGAAGAGCGTCGAGTTGCCCGCGGACGCGACGGGGAGGAACGGCGAAGTGCCGTTCACGAAGACGAACCCGTTCGCCGCCCACCCGCCGGAGGGGCCGGTCGTGGCGAAGAGGTTGAAGTAGATGAAGATCCCCAGCAGGAAGAGGACATCGCCCACCCGGGTGACGAGGAACGCCTCCTTGGCGGCGCTGGCCGCGCTCGGCTTCTCGTAGTAGAACCCGATCAGGAAGTAAGAGCAGACGCCGACCAGCTCCCAGAAGAGGAAGAACTCGAGCAGGTTGTTCGAGAGGACAAGGCCGGTCATCGCGGCGAGGAACAGCGACAGTTCAGCGTAGTACCGCGGGAGTCCGCGGTCCTGGTGCATGTACCCGATCGAGTACAGCATCACCAGGAAACCGACGACCGTGACCACGAGGAGCATCAGGGCCGACAGGGGGTCGACGAGCGTACCCGCGACCAGCGAGACCCCGTTCGGGAACGGGCCGGGGGCGCCCGCGAGGTGGAGCCACGTGTACTGGGCATTGACGTAGACCCCGGGGTTCAGCATCTCCCCGATCGCGATCAGGACGCCCAAGACCATCGCGGCCCCGGCGAGCCCCACCGCCACCCAGCCGCCCCACTCGAGCTTCTTGAGTCGGGTGCCCGCGAGCCCGATGATCGCGAACGCCGCCACCGAGAGGAGCGGGACCAGGAAGGCCCAGGTATCGAGCGTGGTGAAGGTCGACGTAGCGATCCCCTCCTACTCCCGGAGCTCGGTGGCCTGGGCGACGTTGATCGTACCCTTGATCCGGTTGAGGGCGAGCACGATGGCGAGTCCGACCGCGACCTCGGTCGCAGCGAACCCGACCAGGATGACCGCGATGGCCTGACCGGAGAGACCTGCGCCCCCGGTCGAGAACGCGGCGAAATAGACGAAATTGAGGATGGTCGCGTTCATCGCGATCTCCACCGCGATCAGGATCAAGATGAAGTTCCGCCGCGTCAGGAGGCCGAAGACCCCGATCGCCAAGAGCGCGCCGGAGAGGACGAGGAACCAGGACTCGGGGAGGGAGGTCATTCGCGGCCCTCCCGGACCAGGTAGATCGCACCGGACACGCCGGAGAGCATGATGACTCCCAGGAGCAGGAGCCACGGGCCGTACGTCCCGAAGAGCCCGGCGGAGAGAGCGGCCGGGTCATACGCGGTCACGGCCACCGCGTTCTGGGGGAACTCCCCCAGCGCGGCGACGAGGAAGATGAAGGTCACGGCCGCGAGCGCCAGCGGGATCGGGCCGATCCCGGTCGCGGCGTCCCGGGAGAAGATCCGCTTTCGCGTGACCATGATCCCGAACAGGAGAAGGATTGTCACGGCCCCGGCGTACACACCCAGCTGGAGGACCCCGAGGAACGACGCGGCGACGAGGAAGTAGATCGCCGAGAGGTCGACGAAGAACACCGAGACCCAGAGGATGGTGTGGACGAGCTCGCGGACCAGGAGCGAGGCGACCCCCGTCACCACGGCGACGACGGCGAGGGCGAGGAACGCCAGTTCCTCCAAGTTCACTTACGATTCCCCCAGAACAAGCACTCTTTGGGGCAGACGCTGATGCACGTCCCGCATCGAACGCAGTCGGAATCGTTGATGACCGGCTCCTTCCAGATCCGCTTCGCGATCTTCTCGCCGGGCTTGGCCTCGGGCTTGGGGATGTCGAGCATCGTGATGCACTGGGTGGGGCAGTCCCGCGCGCACGCGTTGCATCCGATGCAGAGCGGGGGTTCCAAGAGGATGGCGTCCTCGTTGGCCGGCCGCTCGAGCCGGATCGGGTTCATCGGGAGCTTCTGCTGGTAGATCCCGAACATCTTCTGCGGCGAGTAGATCATGTCCGGCCGCCGGGTCACCGAGAGCTCGTAGCGGGTCGTCATCGTGAGGCACCCCTCGGGGCAGGCGTCGGAACAGAATCCGCAATAGCTGCACTTCCCGTAGTCGATCTGGGGACACTTCTTCGGGTGCTTCGGGTCCCCGCCGGGGACCGTGACCATCTCGATGCAGAGGTCGGGGCAGGAGAACGCGCAGAGGTTGCAGCTGATGCACGTCCCGATGTTCAGCGCGTGGACCCCCCGGTAGTTGTCCCAGATCGGTCCGACGCCGATGGGCTTGCCCGACTCGATGCGGACCTCCTTGCGGAAGGCGGGGTCCTCGAGGCGCTCGAAGGGGTAGATCACGGTCGAGGGGTGGAACAGGCTCTTGGCGAACTGACGGGCCGCCGTGACCATCGGTTTGGCGACCCAGAGGATCGGATTGTCCGAGGGTTTCTCGGTGGCCGTCGCGGGGTCGCTCATCGTTCCGATGCTAAACTCCTGGAGAGGGCAGGCAGCCGAAGACGGGAACGCACTTCACCACGACGAGCGCCGCGGCGAGGAAGACGGCGGCGAGGCTGAGCGGGATCATGCGGTTCCATCCGACGCGGAGGAGCTGGTCGGTCCGGACCCGAGGCAGGGAGGCCCGGATCCAGACGAAGAGGCCGAAAACGAGGTAGGTCTTCACCATGAACCAGACGATCCCGGCGAGCGGGAACGACGTCGCGACCGAAGGGACCCACGTGGGCATCGTCCACCCTCCCAAGAAGAGGAGGACGACGAGGATGCTCCCGACGAGCGCGCGGAGGTAGTCGGCCAGCATGAAGTACGCAAAGAGCATCCCGCCGTACTCGGTGTTCCAGCCCTCCACGAGCTCGGCCTCCGCTTCGGGCAGGTCGAAGGGGATGCGCTCCATCTCGGCGAGCATACCCGCGACGAAGACGATGAGCGCCAGGAAGAGGGGCCCCCAGAACCAGTAGTTCTGCTGCTCGTAGACGATCGTCGTGAGGTCGAAGCTTCCCGACACGATCACGACCGCCACGACCGCGAGGAGGATGGGCACCTCGTAGGCGATCATCTGGGCCGCCGACCGCATCCCGCCCATCAGCGAGTACTTGTTGTTGCTCGACCAGGCGCTGATGAAGATGAACAGCGGCGCGAACGAGAAGATCGCGAGCGCGAGGAGGAGGCTGAGCGGGAGGACCCCCGAGTTCCATCCGGACGAGATCGGAAGGATGCCGAAGAGGACGAGCGACGTGACCATGTAGGCGGTCGGGCCGCTGAAGAAGCCGAGCCAGTCGGCCTCCTTGGGCTTGATCGTGTTCTTCGCGAACAGCTTGATCCCGTCGGCGAAGTTCTGGAGCAGCCCCGCGTACCCGACATGCATCGCGCCCCGCCGGTCCATGAACCGGCCGAGCAGCTTGCGCTCCCACCAGATCAGCATGATCGTGTTGACCATGCTCGCGCCGAGCAGGATCACGCCGAACACAAGGACCGCGAGCCCGAGGATCAGGTCGCTGTTCGTGACCCACGCGCGGACGGGGTACGGCAACGCTCCGCCGATGTGCTGGAGCACCCAGTTCACGACGTCAAAGGAGACGCTGTAGAGCGTGACGTTCGACATGGGACCGACCTAACGGTCCACCTCCCCGACGCAGACGTCGACGCTGCCCATGATGGGAGGGATATCGGCCACCCGGTACCCGATCAGATAGTGCCGGGCCGCGCTGACGTTCGCGAACACCGGGGAGCGGAACTTGACCCGGTACGGGTGCTCGCCCCCGTCGTTGACCACGTAGGCCTGGGCCTCCCCGTGGGGCTCTTCCACGGAGGAGAATCCGACCCCCTTCGGGAAATTGCGCTTCAGGAGGTACCCTTCCCGACCCACCGGTGCGTACGGGGCGCCGAGCCACCGGGGAAGGCGGTCGGCCAGGACGGGGGCCGAGTGATGGTCCAGCCAATCCACGATCTGACGGAGGATCCGCACCGACTGTCGCATCTCCTCCATGCGGACGAGATACCGCGCGGTCACGTCGGCCCCATCGGCAACGGCGACCTCGAAGTCGAGCTGCTTGTAGACCGCGTACGGCCGATCCCGGCGCACGTCCCGCTTCATGCCGGCGGAGCGCAGCATCGGGCCGGTGACGCCGGTGGAGACACAATCGGCCGCCTTGAGCACGCCGATGCCGTCGCAGCGCTTTCGGAAGATGTCGGAGCCCAAGCAGAGTCGGTCGTACTCCACGAACCGGTCCGTGAGCCAGTCGAGGACGCGCCGGGCGTGCCCGGTGAACCCGGGCGGGAGGTCGTTCCGAACGCCTCCGACCCGCATGTACTCGTAGGTCATCCGGGCCCCCGTGTAGCTCTGGAACAGGTCGAGTACCAGGTCGCGGTCGCGCATCCCGTACAGGAACGGGGTCGTCAGGCCGATGTCCTGGACGAACGCCGAGTACCACATCAGGTGGGATCCGATGCGCTGGAACTCGTCGCACATCGTGCGGATGTACTCCGCCCGCTCCGGCGGCTGGATGTGGAGAGAGTCCTCCGCAGCGAGGATGTAGAGGTGCTCCCACGCGAGACCGGCGACGTAGCAGGTCCGGTCCATCAGCGTGATGACCTCGTTGTAGTGCCGGTCCTCGCTGATCTTCTCGATCCCCCGGTGAAGGTAGCCCATCTCGGGGTCGCAGTCGAGGATCATTTCGCCATCGATCTTGACCCGGAGGTTCCAGAGGCCATGTGTCATGGGGTGTTGGGGCCCCATGTTGATCCACATCTCAGACACTGCGCCGCTTCACCTCCAGTTCCTCGGGCTCGTGGAGCTTGAACGAGCGCAGGAGGGGGTGGAAGACGTAGCCGTCCGGTAGCAGCAGATGTCGTAGGTCGGGATGGTGGTCGAACGTGATGTCGACGAGCTCCCAGGCCTCGCGCTCGTGCCAGTTGGCGCTCTCCCACACGGGCGTCGCGGATTCGATATGGGGAGCGTCCGCCGGGAGGTCGGCGGAGAGGATGACATACTGGCGGAGGTCGTCCGACCAGGCCACGTAGAACACTTCGCGGTGCGTGACCCAGTCGATCCCTCCCACCATCGAGAGGTGGTGGAAGCCGAGCTGGTCGTGGATCAAGCGGAACAGGTCGAGAGCCCCGTCGGGACGGAACCGAACCCGTCCGACCGTACCGAGGAACGGTTCCACGCCCAGGATTTTGTCTCCCAGCTTCGGTGAGAGGGTGCTGGCCAAGTCAGTCGGCTGCATCGCTCTCCTCTGACGGCACCGGCGGACGGCCCGCCTACTCCTTGCGCTCCCGGATGAGCTCTTCCAGGCGCAGGATGCCGTCGATCATTGCCTCGGGTCGGGGGGGACATCCGGCGATGTAGACATCGACCGGGACCAGCTTGTCGACCCCGGGGACGACCGAGTAGGCGGTGCGGAAAGGCCCTCCGCCCGTGGCGCAATTCCCCATCGCTATGACCCACTTCGGCTCCGGCATCTGCTCGTACAGCGTGATCAGCTTGTGTGCCACCTTCCAGGTGACCGTGCCGTTGACGATCATCAGGTCGCACTGCCGGGGCGACGAGCGGGGTACGATTCCGAACCGTTCCGAATCCCACCGGGCCGAGAAGGCCGCCGCGAACTCGATCGCGCAGCAGGCGAGGCCCCAGTGGAGAGGGAAGAGAGAGTTTCGTCCGGCCCAGTTGAAGGTCGGCCGGATCACCTTACTCTGTCCCTGCTCCACGACGAGCGAGGCGAACGCTTCCTTGGCGGCGGGGATGAACTCCCGGGCGCGCACGGTGTCGATCTCGATGAAGGGAACCCCCGGTTGGTCGACCATGGGCAGTTCGCCCTCCAATCGGAACGCGTCCGCGGCCGAGGGCGCCACCTTGGCGGGAGCGGGGGGTGGGGGGTCGGTCACACCACCCACCTTCTCTCGCCGCTGAGCGCGTAGTAGATTCCGGTGATCGCGAGGGCCGTGAACGCGCCGGCGATGAAGATCGGGTACCAGCCGGAGTTGACGCCCCGGAAGGTAAGGCCCCACAGGGCCAGAATGAAGCCGAGAACGTCGACGGCGACGAAGACGATCGCGAACGTGTAGTGCTGGGTCGGGAAATCGATCTGGGCCTCCCCCTCGGCCTCCTCGCCACACTCGTACGTCGTGGTTTGGAGGTAGGAGCGACGAGCCGGCGCTCCCAAGGAATGGTTCGCGATCAGCGATCCGACCCCGAATGCGGCAGCGATCCCGGCAAAGACCAAGAACGTCGTGATCCCTGCTTCCATCGCGTCCTCCTGCCGCTAGCCTGCGAACAGCAAATGCGACCCTTCCTCGTTATTTAACTCCTCGGGATTTCCTGACGGCCGGCGAGCTCAGAACGCCCGCCCGGACTTCGTCCGCCGGGATTATCCACCGTGCGGGTTCGGAGGGTCGTGTCCGTGGAGGGATTCCGATCTCCGGTCCGTTTGACCGGACGCTTTGTCGAGCTGGTTCCCCTCTCCCCGGAGCACGCGACCGAACTCGCGTGGGCGTTCCGGGACCCCGCCGTGACCCAATTCCTCCGGGGGCGGTACGGACGGACGGTCGAGGACTACGAGGAGCTCATCCGGGACCTGCTCGCAAAGCGGGCGGCCGGAACTGACCTGCCCTTTGCGACCACCCTCCGGACCTCGGGTCGACCTATCGGAATCACCCGATTCCTTCGCATCGACCGCCCCAGCCGCGAGGTCGAGATCGGGGGCACGGTCCTGGATTCGACGTACTGGCGTACTCCGGTCAACACCGAGGCGAAGTGGCTCCTCCTTCGCTATGCCTTTGAAACCGAAGGGATGCACCGGGTGCAATTTCAAACCGACCTTCGAAACACGCGCTCCCAACGTGCGATCGAACGACTGGGGGCCCAGCCCGAAGCCCACCTCCGGGACGACGTGTTGCTATGGGACAATACCTTCCGGACCAGTGTCTACTACAGCATCCTGGACCGAGAGTGGCCGGCCGTACGGGCGCGGCTCGAGACTTCCTTGGCTCGCCCGTGGATATCGCCCACCCCCCCGTTCGGACCGAAGGTGATCCCCCGCCGAAACGACCAAGAGGGGGCGACGGCTCCCCCGCCCCGGCGCGCCCCGCTCACGTTCTCTGGGCAACCAGAGTTGACCGGGCGCTGGGTGCGGCTCGTGCCCCTGCGACGAGACCACGGTCCCGCGCTGGCTCGCGCGCTGGCCGACCCGTCCGTGTGGACCTACCTCCGGATCCGACACGGGGACACGCCGGAAAACATGGCGGCGTTGGTGGAGGACAACCTCGCGCTCCAAGCGGCGGGCGACACGATGCCCTTCACGGTCCTCGTGGGGGAGAAGGAGACTCCCGTGGGGGTGATTCGGTACCTCGACATCCATCGGGAGGACCAGTGGGTCGAGATTGGGACCTGGCTGGGTCCGGAAGTCTGGCGGACCCCGGTAAACACGGAGGCCAAGTACCTCCTGCTCCGGCACGCGTTCGAGACCGAGGGGACCCACCGTGTCCAGTTAAAGACGGACCGGCGCAACCTGCGTTCCCAGCAAGCGATCCGCCGGCTGGGGGCTGTGCCGGAAGGCCTCATGCGCGAGCACTACCGGTTCCCTTCGGGGGAGTACCGGACCTCCTTGTACTACAGCATCCTCGAATCCGAATGGCCTTCCGTCCGAGCCCAGCTCGAACGGCAGATGTCTCGCCCCTTCGACGGACCCCTGCTACCCCGCCAGCCTCCGTGACCCACCCGCGGGGGCGGGTCGCCCGGCACTACGTGGGCGGCGGAAAGCGGGGGGGGCGTTTCTCGTGGAAGGCGCGAATCCCTTCCGGTAGCTCGCCGTGCTCGGTTGCTTCGACCATCCCTCGGCGTTCGAGTCGAAGCTGGGTCTCCAGGCTGGCACTGAAGGCGGAGACCATGAGCCGTTTCATCCACCCATAGGCGAACGTTGGTCCTTGGGCGAGCTCCTCGGCCCGCGCCCACGCCCGTTCGGCGAGTTGGTCCGGCTCCACCACCTCGTGGACCAGCCCGAGCTCCTTCGCCCGCGTCGCCGAGAGGCGGGCATTCGTGAACAGCATCTCTTGCGCGAGACCGATCCCCAGGTAGTGCGGGAGGAAGTAGGTCAGGCCCCCGTCCGGCACCGCGCCCAAACTGGGGAACGCCGGGACGAGAAGCGCCTTCTCGGACGCGATCCTCCAATCGCACGCGAGGGCGAGCGAGAGTCCTCCGCCGGCCGCGACTCCGGGAAGGGCCGCTACGACCGGTTTCGGCATCGTCAGGAGCTCACGAACCGTCGTCTCCTGCTCGCCCGTCAGCTCGTGGAAGAGCGGGGTGAGGTCGCCCCGTGCCCGGTGCTCCTCCATGGTCGCGACGTCGCCTCCGGCGCAAAACGCTCGGCCCGCGCCCGTCAGCAGCACCGCTCGGACTTCCCGATTCACCGTCGCCGATTGGACCGTCCGCCGGAGCTCGATCATCGATGGAATGTCGAGGGCGTTCAACCGGTCGGGTCGGTCGATCGTGATACCCAGCACCGCCCCCCGCCGCTCGGTTCGAATGCCCGCCACTTCTCCCACCGGGTCCGGCACTTCGCCCTCCTACAAAGGAGGTTCGACCCCGGCCGGGGGTTGGCGCCGCGAGCGTTCCGGGACCCTCACGAACCGGTTCTAAGCCCACGATTCAGGTGCAGGGTTATAGTGGCACGCCCCCTCGCAATCCCTCAAGAGGGCTTCTCGCAGAACCTTGACGACCCGCCGGATCGAGACCGAGCATCTTGGCCTCCACATCGGTGCCCGATCCATCCCGCTCGCGTACGTTCGGGAAGGGTCACACCTCTGGCTCGTGGGGCAGTACGGGGCGAGCAGCTGGACTGTAGAGATCCTCCGCGCAGGTGCGGCCACGGTGGACCTACCGAACGGCACGCAGGACGGACAGTGCCGACTCGTGGCGGATCCAGAGGGGCGGGCCCGGGTCCTCTCCCTCTTTCGCGAGAAGTACGGGAGCGGCCGGGTCGATGGATGGTTCCGACCTGCGGGTCGGGTCATCGAGGTCTCGTTCGGGGTCCCCGCAGACCCGTCCGTCTCCGCCCCGACCCGGTACTACGGGTGGTTGGAAGCCGAGTTCGACTCGATCGCGGCCGAGTATGACCACCATATCCTGGACAACCGCATCAACCGGATGCTCCGAGACCGATCCCTCAGGTTCATGCGAGCGACCTTCCGGCCCCGGGGTCGCTTGCTGGAGATCGGATGCGGGTCGGGGACCGAAACCCTGGAATTGCTCTCTGACGGCCATGAAGTCCTCGCCGTCGATATCTCGACGGCAATGCTCGAGACGGTTCAGAAGAAAGCTACGGCGCGGGGTCTGGACGCCGGGCTGACCACGCGCAAGCTGCGCGCCGGCCAGGTGGGCCAACTCATCGAGTCGGAGGGCCGCGCGTCCTTCCAAGGGATCTACTCGACGTACGGGGCCCTGAACTGCGAACCCGATCTTTCCACGCTCCCGTCGGCCCTCCACGCGTTGCTCCACCCCGAAGGGCGCTTTGTGGCGGGCGTCTTCAATCGATGGTGCGCTTTCGAGATGGTCGTCTACTCCCTCTTAGGCCGGCGACGGAGGGCATTCGGGAGACGGGAGACACCGGTCGCGGTCGAAGCGTCGCGCTTTTGCGTGGACGCTTTCGCGTACTCGGTCCCGGAGTTCGCCCGCCTGTTCCGGCCCCCGTTCCGTTTGGAACGGGTGGAAGGAGTACCGGTGGTGCTCCCGCCGTCGGATCACGCCCGGTACGTGGAGATGCTGAGCCCGCATTTCTCCACCCTCGCCCGGTGGGACGCCGAACTTGGACGGCACTTCCCGTTCAGTTGGCTAGGGGATCACTTCCTCGCTTCGTTCGTGCCGGTCCCGGCCCCGGACGACACGACGCAATACTAGGTAGGAATCACGCGTCGGCGGTCGATGGTGCGCCACTGTGCCGGGTCCATGTACCCTCGGAGGAACTTCGCCCAGAAGATCGGCGTGTAGAGGACGTTGCGGAACCGCCGGCTGTTCACGTGAATGAGGAACACCACGAGGAACGAATAGAGCAACTCGTAGAGGGAACCCGGAGCGACGAGCCGCGTCTGGGCGCCCTGCCACTCGGGCCAGGTAGGTACGGACCGGAATGTCCCCCGATGCTCCATGGCGTCCCGAACGTACCCCACGCGGGCCCCCTCCCTTCGAACCGCCCGTCGAAATGCGTACGTTTCCTGGCCCTGCCCCTCGAGGGACATCCCCGCGGCCCGCCCCCAGCTCAGGGCAAAGAGGGTCAGGCCGAGAGGAAGTCCGTACTGGAACGGATGCCCGACCGAATCCCCGACGACCGCTCGGGTACGGGGACGCCGGAGCTCCTCCATGGCTCGCTCGAGGAAGTCGGGGCGTCGGAGGATGACGTCTCCATCCACGAACACGACGAACTCGGAGTCGGCCAGAGCGAGGGCCCGCAGTCGAGCGAGTCCTCCACCGGTCTCTTCCTGGTGAACGAAGGCCCCGAATCGCGCGGCAATCTCCGGTGTCCCATCCGTGCTGAAGCGGTCCACCAGGATCAGGTGGTGGACCGGGAGGTACTGGGTGATCGCGGTAAGGCATTCTTCGAGGTAGGCGGCCGAATTGAACGTGATGAGCAGAACATCGACACTCGGCACCGGGGCCGAACTCCGCGGGGCGCCACTCACGAAACCACGACCTCCGCCCCCACCATAACGGAGGGCTTTCACACCGGCGGGGGGCCGGGGGTTTGGGGTTTATTAGAGGCGGACGAGTGCTGGGCTGAACCCGACCCGGGGGCCGATGTGAAGATCTACTCCGAACGCCTCTTCCTGAAGTATCTGTTCTCAAACCACGGGTTTTGCTTTGGCATTGACATGAAGGACCGCTCGTACCTGTTCCTTGGCTCACGTTCCGGAATCATCCTGCAACGCCGTCCCGTGGGCGACAAAGTGGTCGAGAACCTCGATTACGAGATTCCCCAGATTGTGGCCGCGTTGCACGCCGAATCCGCCAGCCGAACCAGTACCTGAATGGGTAGGGCTCAGTCGGTCCGCACCGGCCCCCAGACCACCTCTCGTCCCGATCGGGGGCGCCGGGAGGTAATCGCAGACGCTTAGGGCCCGGACCGATAGCCCTCCCCGAAAGCCCCGTGAGAAGGACGTTACCGAGGTTCGAGAGGAACGAGTAACAGCGAGCGGGAGGCGTTCCGCTCCGGGTCCGGGACCCGAGATCTCCTTCGTGGTCATCGCCTAAGGGATGCGGTCGTACCTCCGGGCCGCGCTCGATTCGCTCGCCCGGCAAGACTTAGACCCTACCGGTTCGAGGTCGTGCTGGTACGGAGTTTCGACTCGCCAGAGTTTGATCCTCCGGATTCGGGGCGTCGGCTCCGTTCGGTTTACTTGGACGTCACGGAGAAAGGCGCGTAAAGGGTCCCCGGCGCGCTGGCCGCCCAGGCGTCGATCGTCGCCGTCGCCAAGCTAGGTTGGGGGTGTCCGGGGTCGACGGGGCGGCTGGTCGGGGATCGATCCTGAGTTGGCGGGAGGGATGTTCGGCGGAGCGGATCCGGTATGTTCGGCCGCAGGACCGGGCGGCGGGGGTGGGGCGAACTGGTCGGCGTCGGGCAGTCCCTGGGTCGCAGGGACCTTGGTCTTGCTTCCGTGAGGGTTCACGATCGCGGACGATTCGTCCGATTCCGCCTTGATCTCCTCTTCGATGGAGCGGATCTCGGACAGGAGCTCCTCCTGTTTCGGGATCGGTCCCAAGATGTCGTCCATCGACCCGATGCGCTTCTCGAGGTCGTCGAGCGTGTTCAATTGCCGGTCGGGGACGAGACGCCCGCTCCCCAGGTACTCGGAGGCTCCCTCGACGATCCGGGAGAACTCGAAGGGGAAGAGGATCTTCGTCGCCTGACCGTTCCCAAGGTTCGTGATCGTGTCGAGCGAGAGAACGGTGAGGGCCTTCGCGTCGAGGACGCTCGAACCCAAGGATAGGATGCGGAGCCGCTGGGCCTCTCCCTGCGCTTGGAGGATCGTGGCGACCCGTGCCCCCTCCGCCTCCAGGATCTGCGACTGTCGGACCCCCTCGGCCTGCAGGATGCGGGAGCGCTTCTGACCCTCGGCCACGAGGATGGCGCTCCGCTTCTCCCCGTCCGCCCGGAGGACGGCCGCCCGCCGCTGCCGTTCGGCGGAGGTTTGCTCCTCCATCGCGGTCTTGACGGGTCCGACGGGGTCGACCTCCTTGATCTCCACCGCGTCGACCCGGACGCCCCACTTGTCGGTCGACTCGTCGAGGATGTCCCGGAGGCGGGTGTTGATCCGTTCCCGGTTGTAGAGGACCTCATCCAGCTCCATGTCACCGATGATGGACCGCAGCGTGGTCTGGGCCAGCGCGAGCGTAGCGACCTGGAAGTTCTGGACCTGGAAGATGGCCTTGGGCGCGTCTACGACCTTGATGTAGATGATCGCGTCCACGTTGGTCGGCGAGTTGTCCTTGGTGATGACCTCCTGCCGGGGTACTTCGAGCACCTGCGTCCGCAGGTCGATCTTGAGCACCGTGGCGAGGGGGCTGACGAGGTTGAAGCCCGGGTTGATCATCCGTTTGTACGACCCGAGCAGCGTGACGATCCCCTGCTGGTACGGCTGGATCGTGTAGATCATCCGAGTGAGGATGACCAGGACGATGACGGCGATCAGGACGATAGCAAGAATGAGTCCGGTGTAATCCGTCATGTTCTATTCTCCCGTCTTCGAACCCGCCGAGGGGATTGGGAAGCGGTCAGACCGCGGGCGGAGGTAACTCTTTCCCCGGCGGCAGCAGCTCACTGCTCACTCCGTGGGGGGAGGGGAGACCGGCTGGACGGTGACGGAGACGCCCTCGCCATGGATGACCCGGACCCGGGTCCCGACCGGAATGGCCCGGTCCGATCGCGCGGACCAGACCTCCGACCGGAACTTGACCTTCCCTCGAAGGTTGTTCGGTTCGATGGCCGTGACGACGACCGCCTCCTCCCCGACCAGACCGCCACTCGTGGTACTCATGGGCTTGTGGGTGGGGGCGACCCAGCGGTAGTAGGGGATCTCGATGAGCGCGGCTCCGATGGCCGCGGCGATCACGACGAGCGGCCCGATGACGCTGTTGAGCAACACGTCGGGGAGGAAGAGGTAGAGGAACCCGGCCACCAGCAAGATCGACCCGGGGATCAGCAGGAGCGCACCGGGATGGATCAGCTCGAACGCCAAGAGAGCGATGCCGACGGCGATAATCGTGAGTCCGATGGCATCGTTGACCAAGACCATGTCTCCGGCTTCGGGAAACCCGAAGTGGAAATAAGGCCGTCCCTCGCCTCGGGTGCCTGTTCCGACCTTACCGGATGTACGAGTCCGTCGTCTGGAGGTCGAACCGGGAGACGACCTTCAGACGCCGTCCGTTTCCCCCCCGGGCGTACGCGAGGAAGGGGTACATCTGCCAGAGATCCCCCTCTGCCATCTTGGTCGCGGGGTGGTCGGGACCGAACGCACTCCGGGTGACCCGCGCGGTCACTTCCCGGACGGCGCGCTCATCTAGGTAGCCCAGCGCGTGGAGGTACTCGTGGGCGAGGATCACGTAGACGAAGGAGTTCAGCTCCACCGGGTCGCGAGCGTGGAGCCGCATGGCGTCCACGAGGCCCTCGTTGAGGACGATCATGTTCCCCGTGATCTGCCAGTAAGCTCCCAGTTGGGGCGGGAGGTCCGAAAGGGTCAGCCCGAGGCCGGGGCGCTCCAAGCCGAGGACCGAACGTACCGCACCTCGGACGACCCGGAAGATCTGATCGTAGTCCGCGGGTCGCTCGAGTCGTTGACCGAGTTCTCCCAACAGTAGGTGGGGCCGGCTCGGAGCGGGCGCGGCAGGGCGGGGGCCGCGAGTGGCCGGGGCGGACAGGAAGACGGGCGGCATTACCCTCACGAGTTCCGTGGGGGGGATATAGACGCGGTTACGTTCGCAACACCCCCCGGACCCCGGGGAGCCACGCCGGACCGCCCACGAGAGACTAAGAGACCGAGGAGGTACCATCTTTTCGTGCCCCGACCCGTAGACGTCGCGCTGCCCCGTCGCCGCGAGCGGTTCGAAGACCGTCGCAAGGAGGACTCGCACCGGGACCTGCTCGACCAGTTCTTCGACCACTCGACCCTGCTCGCGGTCTCTCGACTGATCAACCGCGGCCTGTTCGACTCGGTCGACCGCCCGGTCGCCACGGGGAAGGAGGGGGGGGTCTTCCGGGCCTCCCTCGGGGAAGAGTTCCGGGCGGTCAAGATCTACCGGATCGCGAACACGACGTTCCACAATCTTCCGCCGTACGCCCTCGAAGAGCTTCGGAGGGAGACCTCCGTCCGCAACTTCGGTGGGCTCATCTTTGCCTGGACCCGTCGGGAGCACACGATCCTCTGCAAATTGGCCGATGCGGAGGTTCGCGCCCCCAAGCCGTACGGCCATTTTCGGAACATCCTCGTGATGGAATACATCGGGAACGCCTACGGCGCCGCGCCACGTCTCCGGGACGCCCAGATCGACGACCCCGCCGAGATCTACGAAGGGCTGGTCCGCCAGATCGGCCGGATGATCCGGGGCGCGAAACTAGTCCACGGGGACCTATCTCCCTACAACACCCTGCTGTCCGAGGGCGAAGTGGTCCTGATCGACGTGGCGCAGGCCGTCCCGGTGGACCATCCTCAAGCGTTCGCCCTGCTCGAGCGCGACATCGGTAACTACGCAAAATTCCTGTCGCGGTTGGGGTTCGAGGTGGAGCCGGACGAGTTCCTCCGGGCGGTCGGGGGCACCGAGATCCGCCCCGCGGTCGAGGAGGTCGGACGGTGACGACCTTGTACGCGCGGATCCCCGAGGACCGGGTGGGCGTCCTCATCGGAGCGGGCGGGCGGACCCGCCGGGAGATCGCGGAAGCGACCTCGACCGAGGTGCTCGTCGACGCGAAGGAGGGAGAGGTTCGTATCAGCGGTCCCGATACGCAGGCGCTGAGGGTAATGCAGGCGCGGGACATCGTGCTCGCGATCGGTCGGGGGTTCTCCCCCGAGCGGGCGAAGCGCCTCCTGAAGGAGGACACCTACCTCGGGATCCTCGACATCAAGGTCACGACCGGGCACAAGGAGAAGGCCGCCCTGCGTCGGATCCGGTCGCGGGTGATCGGGACCCGCGGCCAGGCCCGCGCCCGGATCGAGGACCTTTCCGGGTGTTCGATGAGCGTGTACGGGGCGACGGTCGCGCTGATCGGGCAGGAGGACCAGCTCGAGCGGGCCACCCGAGCGGTCGAGCTGTTGCTCCGGGGCAGCGAACACTCGACCGTCTTCCACCTCCTCGCCCGCCTCCGCCGCAACGCGGAGATCGAGGAGGCCATGGGGCCGGCCCTCTCCAGTCTCGAGGAGTAGTCGTGGCAAAGACGGTCACGCTCGATGGCCTCGCGCTCGGGTGGGCCCAGGCCCAGTTCCGGTCCTACTACGAGGCGAACCCGCCGCCCCCTCCTCACCGGTTGGACCGGCGCGAGTTCGCCGCGTTCCCGTTCGGCGCGGAGATGAGCATGCGGAGGCACACGACGCTCCGGACCCCGGAGGAGTTCCAACAGTATCTGGTCCGGGAGGTCCCTCGCCACGTCTACTACTCCACCGCGTACTACCGCTATCCCGCCGAGGCGACGATGTCGCGCAAGGAGTGGCTCGGCGCGGACCTGGTCTTCGATTTGGACGCCGACCATCTCCGGGGGGCGGAGCGCCTCAGCTATGCGGACCAGCTTCGGCTCGTCAAGACCCGCCTCTTGGACCTCGTGGACGACTTCCTCGTCGGCGACTTCGGGATCCCGCCGGAGGAGATGCGGCTCGTATTCTCCGGGGGCCGCGGCTACCACGTCCACGTGCGGGACGAGCGCTTCCTGCCCCTGACGAGCCCCGAACGCCGGGAGCTCGTCGACTACATACAGGGGACCGGGTTCGATGCGCGGCAGGTCGTCGCGGCCCGTCACATGGCTGTCTCGGACGACGGGACCGACGGCGCGCTCGGCGGGCGACGGGCTACTGTCCAGCTCCGGGAGATCGCGCCGCCCGATGCGGCAGGATGGCGGGGACGGACGACCCGAGCCTTGCTGGCGATCCTCGCCCGCTGGGAGGGGGCCGGCCCCCCGGCGGCCACCGAGGAGATGGTCGAGTGGGGGATCCCCAAGCCGCATGCGCGGCGGCTCGCCAAGCTCCTTCTCGAGGAGGGAGGGGTGGAGAAGATCCGCTCGTCCCGCACCCTGCCTCCCATGACGCCGGCCCTCCGGGAGGAGTTCCTCGGGGCGGTCGTGCCGCGTGCCGCGGTCGAAGTGCAGGGCGAGACCGACGCCCCCGTGACTACGGATGTCCACCGCCTCATCCGGCTGCCGGGCTCGTTGCACGGCGGCACCGGGCTTCGGGTCCTGCCGCTGACCCGCGACGCCCTGGAGCGATTCGACCCGCTCCGGGATGGCCCGTTCCGGTCGCCTGCCGGGGACCGGGTGGGGATCACGCTCCGGGAGTCCGTGCGCTATCCCTGGGGAGATGCTGAACTGGAAGGGAGCCTCGGCGACGCGAAGGAACTGCCTACAGCGGCGGCGCTGTTCCTGATCCTGCGGGGGGAAGCGTCGCTTCGGGCTTGACCGGCAGGACGAGGCGGCCGATCTTCTCGATCTGAGCCTCGATGACGTCCCCCGCCTTCAGCTTGCGGGACTCCTTGCCGAACTCGAAGCCCGGGGTGCCACCGAGACTGCCGAGCGAGATGATGTCCCCGGGCTCGAACGTGATGCCCTGGGAGAAGTGCGCCAGGATCTGCGGGATGCGGAACACGTAGTCGGAGGTATCCCCGTGCTGGCGAACCTGGCCGCCGACCTTGAGCTCCATCTGGAGGGGGTACGGCTCGCCGACCTCTTCCTTCGGCACTACCCACGGACCGACCGCCATCGTACCGTCGAACCCCTTGCCCATCGTCCAGTCGACCACCCCTTCCGAGGGGTACTGGAGGTCGCGGTAGCCCATGTCGAGCGCAATCGTGTAGCCGGCGACGTACTCCATCGCCTTCGCGGCCGGGATGTGCTTGCCGCGCTGGCCGATCACCACCGCGAGCTCGAGCTCCACATCCGGGAACGCGCCCGCGGGGCTGAGCAGCAGGGCCTCGCTGGGTCCGACCAGGCTGTTGAAGAAACGCGTGAACGCGTACGGCTGCTTGGGGGTCGGCTTCCCCTGCTCGGCGAGGTGGCTCTTCGAGTTGGTCGCGAGGCAGTAGATCTTGACGCCGCGTACCACCGGGGCCAGGAGCTTGACCCCCTCCTCCGCCTTGAACAGCAACCGGGCTCCGGTGGCGGCCCGGGGGGTCCATCCCGCCGCGCGGCGCCGCTCGATGTACGTGAGGATCTTCCGGGTCACCTCGACGGAGTCGGCCCCGCCCTGGAAGAACGCCTGCATGTCACGGAACCGGCTCGGGTCCGCGCCCTTGACGGGGTTGACGCCGAAGAAGTCCCGGCAGGCCGTGTCCAGGTCGATGTACTCGTTCGCGTCGGTGATCATGCCGAAGTGGAACTGGTCGGCGAGCGTGAAGTGGACGAGTTTCACGGAAGTCCCCGGCGGCGGAGGAACCGCTCCGGTTGATAACAGGTGCGTCGCGCGGCGGGGCCGCCTCGGCCGGGGGCCGGCGTGCTCTACGAGAAGTGCCGGGAGACCGCGAGGAGGTACACGAAGATGACCAGCGCCAGGATGAACCCGAGATTGAAGTACGCTCCCGCGAGTGCGTAGGAGACGAGGTACACCAGGAGCACGATGATGGCGAGGGCGAGGGCCCACATGTGCAGGTCGTACAGGCCGTACGCGACGGCCAGGACGATCAGGCCGAAAATGACGAGGATGAGCCCGAGGCCGAGCCCCACCTCCCCGAAGAAGGCGGGAGCCCCCAGGAAGGCGCTTGCGGTGATCCCGGCGAGGACCAGGATTCCGCCGAACAGAACGAGGAACCCGAGGATGCCCATCAGTACGGCGATACCGGCGACCCCGAGCGGACGAGAGTTGGTCGTACCTGTCACGATCGCGTGTCCCCGAGGTCCGGAGCCCCGCCGTCTTACTTGAATGCTGCGACGGGGAAGGCGACGAGCGCTCCGGGCCTACTTCTGAACCGGGTCACGGGAACTCGTCGTTCCGGGCGCCGGTTCCGGGGACGCGGAGGCCGGTGCCGAGACGCTTTTCCGTTTGAGGACAACACCTAGCATCAGTAGCAGGATCCCGACGACGATGACAATGACGCCGATCGTCGTTTCGGCGAGCTTGAGGTTGATGGAAGCCGAACCGTTGCCGATCACACCGGCATAGAGCGCGCCGCCCGTCGCGACGTTGAACGAGATCGTCCCGCCTGTTCCGGTGTAGTTCCACGACTGGGAAGTGCCCGTGCAGGTACCGGTCGAGTTGACGGCCGAGCAGGCTCCGAAGACAAAGTCGACCTTGCTGCCGGAGCTCCAGGTGACGGAACTGGGAACGGTCCCGGTGATCGAGAAGCCGGTGATGTTGGCGAGATAGGGCGATGATTTCGTCACCGTCACCGACGCCTGGGGGACGAGCGGGACCAGCATGAGCACCGCGCCGAGGATCAACAGCACGATGCCGACCACGACCAGACCCTTTCTCATCGGTCCTTCTCGGCCGCGAGAAGGTTCGTCGGGTATAGAACTACGCGTTCAGACGACGGGTGCGCGATGGCTCGGTTCCCCACCTGCGGGGCTCCCCGACGGCCGGGGTCCGTAGGTCGCGACGTACCCTTCCCCGAGCCGCTCGAGACCTTCCAAGTGAAACGGGACCAGATCCTCCGGTCCCATCGCTTCCTCTCCCCCGACGATCGGCGGTGCCGTCGTGCCCCCGATGACGACCGAGGCGTAGTAGACCGTCCAGCGGTCGAAGAGACTTCCGCGCGCGACGCTCGCCAGGATGCGGGATCCGCCTTCCACCATCAGTCGTTCGAACCCGTGGTCCCGGAGGGTACGGAAGAGTTTCTCGAGATCCACCGTCTCCCTTCCGGAGACGAGCGTCGTGACCGTGGCCGGGTACGGACGGCGGTTCCGCTCGCTGGTCGCGATGATCGTCGGGATCGACCCGTCGAGCACCCGGGCGCGCTCCGGGAGCCGCCCCGACGCGTCGACGACGATGCGGGTCGGCGCTCGTTTTGGCTCTTCGCCGAGCAGGTCCCAGTGCACGCGCAGCGACGGGTCGTCCTTCACGACCGTACCGACCCCGATCAGGATGGCGTCGGACATCGCCCGGATCCGCTGGACCCGTGCCAGGTCTTCCGGTCCAGACAGACGCGCGCGAACGCCCCCTGCGAACGCGAGCCGCCCGTCGAGCGAGGCGGCGCAATTCACCCAGACATGCGGTCGAACTACGGAGGAAGTCGTTCGGTCGCCCACGGGACTACAACCATCCGGCCCGGAGGCCCTGTAACTCGCCCTCGAGCTCACCGGTCGCTACGCCGGCGGCCTTCAGGTCGATCAGGTTGATCTCCACGTTGGCCAACGCTCCCTCCGTCGCCGCCCGGAAGAGCGCGAGGGACGTGACCAGGTCGCTCGCGAGCGCCTTTCGGGTGCGCGGTCCGACGGTGCGCAGTCGTCCCGCCAGCCCGGTGGCGAGCCGCGCCGTGCCGAGCGGGACGTTGGCTGCCGTTCGGAGGGCGTCGATGTAGTCCCGCTCGGCGTCCGGTCCCGGCGTCGCTTTCCGAGCCTTGCGCGCGGTCCGGACGAGTTCGTACGACTGGGAATCCTCCTCGACCAGGGCCAGGAACCGGACTCGCGCCTCCTCGAGCATTTCGTGCACCTCGGTGAGTTCTGTATCGGGCTTTGCGGGATCGATCGAGTACGCGAGGACCATCTCGCCCAACGCGGCGGCGAGGGCCCCCGCGGCTGCCGCCGCACTCCCTCCTCCGGGCGTGGGAGTCCGGGCGGCCATGCGACGAGTGAACGAGCCGAGCGACTCGGCCGCCGGCGCGGCCGCATCCACGGCGCGCACCTTTCGCTCGAGCACCGCCCCGCGGTCGAACGAGTGCAGTTGGAGGTAGTACTCGGCGGCGTCGAAGAGGGCGTCCTCGGGAACGAGACCCACGATCTCCGATTCCTCGACGCCGACCCCGTAGCGCTGGGCTTCGCGGCGCACGGCCTCCAGCGCCCGGTGGATTGGCGTGGTCCGGTAATCCGTGAGGTTCATTGAAACCTGCGCCCGGTGACGCTCGGCGATCTCGAACCCGAGCGCCTTGACTTCGGGCAGTCCTCCGTCGCGGGCCCGTACCGCCTTGGCGATCTTCTTCGCGACCGTCACATCCGGGGTCGTAAGGTAGGTATTGAACGCGACCAGGATCGCGCGGGCCCCGATGGCGACCGCTCCGGCCGTCGGGTGGACCCGGGGCGGTCCGAAATCGGGGGCGCGCGCGGGATCCGTGGCGATGGAGTCCCGGATCCCTTCGAACTGGCCCTCCCGCACCTTCGCCAGGTCGGACCGCTCAGGTCGGCGAGCGGCCTTGGCATACAGGTAGACCGGGATCTCGAGTTCGCGCGCGACGCGCTCGGCCAGGCGTTCGGCGAGACGCACGGCCTCCTCCATCGTGGCGGTCTCGAGCGGGACGAACGGGACGACGTCCGTCGCTCCCATCCGGGGGTGTTCCCCGCGGTGCTGGGTCAGGTCGATCGTCTCGGTCGCGACCCGCATCATCCGAAACACCGCTTCGAGGAGGGCGTCCCCCTCGCCGACCAGGCTGACCACGGCCCGATTGTGGTCGGCGTTACGCTCCACGTCCAGGACGGTGACACCCGGGACTTCTCGTGCCGCGGCGCAGATCCGCTCCAGCTTGGCCGCGTCCCGGCCCTCCGAGAAGTTCGGCACGCATTCGAATCGGCTCATGGGGCTCCTCCAAACGTATCGAGCAAGGTCTGATGTCCTCGGGCCTCGGCGGGACTGGTCGCTGGCCGAGGCCGCGTCCGGGCCCGGGCGATCGCGCTCTTGATACGCGCCTCGGCGAAACCGTGTTCGTCGACCAGAAGGCGTCGCACCGCCTCCTCATCGACGGGGCCGAAGGGAGGCAGGGCCACCTCGACCGACGCGGGGTGGCGGAAGATCTCGGCGGTCTCCTCGCTCTCCGCGATGTCGAGCCCGACCCGCTCCACGGTCGCCTGAAAACCGAGGTGCTGCTGGACGAGTTTCAGCGCCTTCTTCGGACCGTAGCCCGTGGCGCCCTCATTGAAATCGGTGCCGACGAGGATGCCGATAAGGATCAGTTCGTCTCCCGAGATGCCCAGCCGGGAGAGGAGCTCTTCCCGGTCGATGATCTGGGCCCCCGGAGCGGCCCCCCCTCGGTTCCGGGCCGCGAGCCCGCGGACGAGCCGAGGGGCCCCGAACAGGAGGCTGTCGTAATCCTCAGAGGCGGCAGCCCAGACGGACCCGCGCGCGGCCATGACCGCCGCTTGGGCCTCGCCCTCGCTCGGAGCCTGGACGGTCGGCACGCCGAGTGTCGTGAGGAGCGTCCCGATCTCCTCCACCATCGGGCGGGTGAGGCGGGACGTTTGAGCGGCCTTGCGGCGGGCGGTCTCGAGGTCGCCTGCCGCGAGCGCCTCTTGGTATTGCGCTTCCGCCCGCTCCTTGGCGGCCACTCGCTGTCGGATCGTGCCCGCCTTCCGTTCGGGGGGCTTGCCGTCGAAGACCCAGACAGGAAGGACGCCTTCGCCGAGCAACGAGGTGGTCCGGTAGAACACGCCCATCAGGTGACTCGTGACCCGACCTTGGGTGTCGGTGAACAGCTGTCCGTCGCGCTGGCGGATCGTGGCGAGGAACTGGTAGACGGCGTTGTATCCGTCGACCGCCAGCGTCCGGCCCGAGAGGGCGTCCCAGGGAAGCTCCTGCGCTTCCACGAGGTCCCGGAGTGGTAGCCCCACGGGGGCCGAAGAGCGGACCCGAGTACTTGGGCGTATCGCGAAGGGGGTGCGCGAGGCGGGCCCGACGGGGATAAAGGGGGGTCCGCATTCCGCCCGGCCGGAGCGGAATCCGATGGAGTACACCTGGAAGGAAGAGGGGACGGGCGAGGGTGCGATCCGGCCCGGGGCGGTCGTGATCTCCGCGTTCCCGAGCGCCGGGCTGGCCACGACCGTGGCCGGTCATTACATGATCCGGGCCCTCAAGATCCCTCGCGTGGGTCGGTTCGAATCTCCCGATATCGCTCCGGTGGCCGTTATCCAGGGAGGGGAGGTCCATCCTACCGTGCGCGTCTACGGTCGGAACGACCTCGCCCTCGTCCTCTCCGAGTTCCCTCCGACCCCCTCGCAGGCGAACGCCCTCGCGCGGACGATCCTCGCGGGGGCCGAGGCCCGGAAGGCCCGACTGATCATCTGTCTCGAGGGCGTTGTTCCGCATCCGGGCGACGGCGAGGAAGAGGAGGAGAAGACGGAGGGGTCCACGGACGAGCAGGTGTGGGCCGCGTACTCCCGTCCCGACCCCGCCCTCCGGAAGACGTTCGAGGCCGCGCACGCTCGCTCCCTCGAGGACGGCGTCATCGGAGGGGTCTCCGGGGCACTGCTCGTCCAGGGGATCGGGCGGCCGATCCCGGTCGCGACCCTGCTTGTGAGCGCCGGCGTGGCCGAGGGCCTCCCCGACCATCGGGCGGGCGCGGCTCTGATCGAGACCCTCGACCGGCTCCTGCCCGAGCTGAAGATCGACACGAAGCCGCTGCGCGAGCAGGCAGAGCAGATCGAGCGGGCCCTTCGCAGCGTGATGAAGAATCGTCCCGCCGAATCGGGCCCGGAAAACCGCGATGCGCCGCCGGGACCGCCGGAAATGTACGGGTGATCCGGCGGGGCCCCTCAGGTGAAGGACGAGTTGTAGCTCAAGAGGTAGAATCCGCCCGCCACCATCGCCCCGAGCAGGACGAATATCGCGAGCGGGTTCGAGGCGAACGCCCAGATCGTGACCCCGATCAGGACGGCGGGGACGGCGAGCAGGCAAAGCACCGTGAGCGTGCGTCCGTCCATCGGAGGGGAGCCGAAGCGGCTCTCCTCATAAGGCTAGAGGAGGAGGGGCGGGGGAAGGGGGGTCGGGAGTGGCCCCCCTCCTCGCGGGTCTAGTGGGCCTCGGGCGGGCGCGCTTCCGGGACGATCTCGAACGTCAACTCCACTTCCCCGCCGTCGCGGATCGCCACCGCGGGCAGGAGGGGCGGGAACTCGGGAGACGGGGCCGGGGCCATCGGAGGGATGCTGAGCCCCACGGCGGGCAGCTCGGCCTCGGTGAGCTGGTTCATTGGGGTCAAGCGCGCGGAGTGCGACAGGGCCGCCGCCTCGAGGAGGGCTTCCGTCGGGGCGAGGAACGCCGTCTCGATGTGGTCCTGGATCAGGTCGGCCCAGTGGCGTGCCACCTGGCCAAAGGCGAGGTTCGCCTGCGACGTGACGAGCGATTCGTTGTCGAGCGTGCGGAGCGAAGCGAGGCCGCGCTCGCGCTTCTCCACGAAGGCCTCCACGAAATGGAGCCGACCGATCGCCCGGTCCGCGAGAGCGCGGCGGTCCCCTTCGCACCGGAAGGGACGGACGACGAACGCGCTCACGACTTCGGCATGGCGGCTGGCGACCTCGAGCAAATAGGGGAGGGCCCCGCTTCCGGCGCCGCCCCCGAGACTGCTGACGACGATGACGAACGTGGCGCCCTCGAAAATGCGGTCGAGCGCCGGCTCCGCAGCGCGTGCGAGGAGTCCGCCGACGAACGGGGAGCCCCCCGTGTCGCGCTCGACTCCGGAGTCCGGGCCGAGGTACACACGGCGGTCGAACTCGTCGAACGATTGTACCTTGGGGTCACAGTTAATGGCCACGGTCTCGAGGTGGCGAATGTGGCGGGCCGCGATCTCGCGGGCGATCCGTATTCCGCCGCCGCCGACGGCGGCGAGGACGAACCGAACGTCCTGGCCGAGACGGAGCTGGTGGGCCCACGCCTCCTCCAGCACGCCGGCGTCCGGTCCGGAAATTCGTTCGTTCGCTGCCTGCCCATCCTTGTAGATCGCCACAACCCACCCTTTGGCTGTCTCCCGAACCTCCGTCCTTTACCGACCGACGACGCCCCGCCGCTCCAGGTCCTTCCCGCTCTCTTGGAGCGCTCCGACCTGGGCCCGGGTCTCCACCGCATCGCGCACCGTTGCACGAGCCCGTTGGACGAGCTCCTGGACCTTCAGTTCCAACTCGCCGCGGCGGACGATCTCGGCCAGGATGTCCCGGACCGGGCGCCCGTTGGCGATGTGGCGACTGTAGGTCTCGAACGCGGCGTACTCCTCGGGCCGAAGGCGCACGGGGACCTCGATGAAGCCCTCGGCGTCCACGGCAGGCGTCGGCGCGGTCGACAAGGCACGGGCGCGGAGGAACGCGTGCAGCGCCGCGCGCATGAGCTCCGAGCGGGTCGGGAACTCGCCGTTCGTCACGAACGAGTCGACCAGCTGGAGCTCCTTGCGGTTGCACCGTAGCGCGATGCGCGCATCCTCGGTCGCTTCCCGAGAAGGAGCGGCGCCACGAGGGCGCGCACTTTCTCGGTCCGGAGCGTTGTCGAACACAGCCAGTATTGGCCAAGCATACTTCTTGTACTTAAACAAACGTAAGGTAGATCGTCTAGTATTTTGTAAGTTTCCAGAATCGCATTTTTCTGAGGTGTCGAACAATTGAAACATGTCGTCGAACAAGCGCTTTGCCCGGGTCAGCTCGTGTATAACCCCCCTGGCGACGGGCGCTGGAAGCGAGGGATCGGCTCGGACCCTAGACCGTCGCAGTCAAGGTGAGCCCGGGAACGGTCAATTTGGCGTTCCGGAGCCCGTTTGGGCCGGACTAGCGTGCCAATGCACGACACGCTTCCGTGACGTGCGGCGATGTGTCATTATGCGCATTCATGCGCATCGCGTCAATTGACGATGTGAAATGCGTCCATTGTCGTATCAGACACCCTGTCCATTCAAATACTACCTGTTTCCAGTAGGGGTCTTCGCGGGTCTTCGGACCCTCGGAGGACAAAGCGAATGAACGTCTGGGAAACAAACAAGCGGAGCTGGAGAAAGGCGCGGAAGCGCGCGGTATCGCCGATTATTGCGACCATTTTGCTGGTCGCGATTACGGTGGTTCTCGCGGCCGTGCTCTACGTGCTGATTTCGGGATTGACACACGGACCGGGAAACACCCCCATTGGGAGTGCCTTGGGGTTCGGTGCGGCGATCTCAAGCACGTGCACGGCGGGTCAAGCGACCGCTCACCTGTGTGTATCCGGTAACTTCATCTACACCATCCCGGTGGGCACCTCGACCGTGACCTTCGCGAGCATCCTGCTCGAGGTCAAGACAGGTACCGGTGCGACGTTCTCGAACGTTGGCATTGGTGGATTCGCCGTTGAGACCATCGCCGGAACCGCTGCGGCCTACTCGACCGTCGCCGCCGCCGCTGGCCTCGCGATGACGACAACGTGGGCAACGTACACGGGGACCTACGCGTCCTCGAACTCGCTCACCAGTCTGTACTCGATCGTCGTCGACACTGGCGCGGCGACCTCGCAGGTGGGCAACGGGTTGACCCTGGTGGCGCTCGGAACGGGCTCCTACGGAGATTCGACCTCCCCGATCTCTCTCCCGTAGATCGCGGTAGCCCGCCTGAGACGAACCCTTTCCTCGGCACGGTGGCGGACGACTCCCGCCATCGGCCCTTGTTTTTGAAAAGGACCGAAGACCGCGACTCGACCCTTTCGGAATCGACCCCGCGTCAAGATAGTGACTCGTCTTCGAGGGATTTGCGTGAGGTGGCGTTGCGCCCCCCCACATGGGCCGCTTTACTCTCCAATGATCGACCGAATGAGCTTGCCCCACACTCTCACAACCAACTCAGTACCTGAACCCGGCCCCTCCGGGGGGGGTCCTGCCGCCCCTGTTTTGTGCCCCCTCAGGGATCGCGGCGGCGGGCGATTTGCGCCGGGTCATGGACACGGTACAGCGATAACGGCGGACCTCACCACCACTCGGCGTCGGCGCCGATGGTCTACCCCAAGGTGTTGACTGTGATTTCCAGGACCACCGGGCCCGTCAACGAGCTCGGCGAGCCGATCGTCAGGCCTAGGGGTCGGCTGTCGTCGCCGATGACGACCGGCATCGGGAGGGAGTACTTGGTCCCTACGAGGGTGAAGGGAGAGTTCACGGTGACGCTGTAGATCGTGTGATTGACATGGTCGTAGTTGACGAGCGCCCACGCGACCTGGAACGAAGCTCCGGAGTCGTATGTGGGGGGGAAGAAACCCGCCGCGCGCGAGTAGTTGAACTCGCCCAGCCCAAACCAGCCCTGGCCGTTCGCGATCGTGCCCTGTTCGATGGTCCAACGGACCTCCTCCACCGTGAACGTGGAGGGGGACGAGGCCGGGAGTCTTAGGTACCCGATCCCAATGAAGACCAGCAGGAGCACGAGCACTCCTAGGGCGATGGAGTAGAGGGCCGTCCAGATCAGCTGACGTCCCCGCGGTACCCGCATCGTCACGGATGTCCCGTAGGCCGGTCCGAATCTTGAGCGATGCGTACCGGCTTGGGTCGAGAGCCGGATGCGCCCGCCATGAGAGTCCCGGCCGAATTGATCCCTACGTAGGGGGAGTCAGGTCGTAGACGGGGATCGAGAGCAAGAGGTTCGATGGCTGTCCGGTGTAGGAGATGTCGATCGTGCAGGCGGCCGGGTTCTCGAAGCACCAGGGCGGGGCCCCGTGGTAGTCGTCGATGTCCAGGAGGGGCGCGCCCGTGATCCCGTTCGGGTACATCCCGGACGAGGGACAGATGTTGTTGTCATGCGCCCAGGGTTGGGCGTAGGGCCCGGAAGCCTCGATGCAGGCGTAGTCCAGCGGGTAGCCGCCGTTATGGATGTAGACGATGAACAGGTCCCCGTTCACGAGGTAGTTCGTGGTGTTCGTCAACGGTTCGAATACGCCGAGTCGGGTGAACAGCGAACCGAATGCAACTCCCGCCTCGTCCCCCATGTCGAACCCGCCACAATACCCGAGGTACGGTCCCGCCGGGGCCGACCCCGACAGACCGGGGAACCAGGTCATCTGGGCGAGGGTGCCTTGGAGGAGAACCGTGGTGTTCTGGGTCGTGTAGGGAGCGGGGGCGTCCATCCCGTTGCAGATGAAGGTGAAGTTCAGTTCCGACAGTAGGATGCTCGGCGAGCTGATCTGAGTGAAGACGATCTCGGTCGTATTCAAGGAGGAGAAGTTCCCGGCCGTGGGATACTCGTCCTCACTGAAGTATTCGCATTCGTTCCACCAAGCCTGACCCCACGCATTGTCGAGGCTCGGGGCCAACGGATACGTCCAGCTTCCGAGCGGCTGGCAATCGGTCGGGTCGCCCCAGACGGGGTTGCTCCCTCCGCCGGGGATACTGAAGGAAACCGTCGGCGGTTGAGGTGGGGTGTAGACGTGGAACGTCCAGAGGATCACGCCCGCGATGATCGTGATCGCTACGAGAAGGACTGTCGCGATGATCTCGGAGACCCCACGGCTGCGCCTTCGCCGCCAGCGCCGAGTTGACTCCATTACCGTATTGATGGACGGGAGGGGCTAATCAACCTTCTGACATGCGCCGGAGTTAGTGACGCCCTCCGACCGCGCCGGCGACCGTGACGTCGGACCGACGGTCGAGCGATTGCGGAACGAGAGGACGCGGCCATCAGAAGAGGTGTTCCGTATGCCGCGATTCAGGACGGTGGTGAGGCGCGTCGCCGGAGCCGCGCTGGCGAACGGCGCGTCGTCGATCATTTCAGTGGGGGATCTTTTCCCACCGGCGCCGGATTCGCCACCGTTCGAGTCAAAGAGTGGCTGAAATGGTGCCGACCCGCCTTCAATCCATCCCATCAGAAACTGGTTCCTCCAGGTTCACCGTCGGTGGCAAACGCCTGCGCAACTCGGAACGTCTAAATACGGCGCCCCAGCCTTTTACACAGCACTAGGGGGCTCGTCTATGTCGGGATTCCGTTCTGCAAGGGCGTCGTCGCTGCGTTCCGCCGGCCGTCGTGCATCGCGCCGGGCGCGATCGGGCCGGTTCGGCCGACGGGGGGTTTCGGAGGTCGTGGCCACGATCATCCTGCTGGCCATGACCGTGGTGTTGTTCTCCTCGATCTTCGCGTGGGTCACGACGTTCCCGGCACCCGCGGTCCAGAACACGACGCAGTTCTCCGCGAACCTCGTCCTGACCGCCAACCAAACGTACGTCAAGGGCCTGCAGATCACCCACCTCGCGGGACCCGCTCTCGCGGGCAGCGCCCTCATCTACCTCAAGTCCGCCTTCCACCCGACCGCGCCCGAGTTCCAGACCCCGCTCGTGGCGTCCGCCTCGATTCCCAATCCCATTACGTGGAATCTCGGTCAGACCTTCAACTACACTTTCCCGTGTCCCCACGGCGGCTGCCAGCAGCCCGCGTTGCCGGACAACATCACGGTCCTCGTCGTGAGCAACGACCAGGTCGTGTTCAGTACTATCCTCCCGGGGACCATTATCTCGGTACCGCCCTTCTTCGTCGCGACCGGCATCTCGCCTGCCAGCCCCGTCGTGGCGGGGACGTTCACCATCACCGCGTACGTCTCGGGCAATACCGGGGGCGACCCGGTCTACGTCAACCTCGTGAACATTCCGGGATTGGCTGCGACGTATCCCACGGCGCAGAAGATGACCTTCTCGGCCCTCACGAACCGATGGACCTTTGTCGTCCCCGCGAGCCTCACGACCACGAACGGAACGTTCTACGCGTTCGTGAACATTACGAACCCAATCGGGCAGAGCGCCACCGCTGGAGTAGCGATCACCCTCGTCAGTTCCAATGGCGGCTCAACCCCGATTCTCTCGGTGGCCGTCGTGATGATCCCTAACCCCCCGACCCTCCCGCAAGTCCCCGCGTTCTTCGCGGCCCTGGTCACGTACCAGGGATCCGGTACGAACCTCGCCCTGGCCGTGCAGTTTTGGGTGAACCAAACCCCCCGGCAAGAGGCCGGCCAGCCCGGAGCGTATTCGACCGTTTCCCAAGCGCTTGCGGCACCCTCCGGACTCACCATCTCGGGACCCACGACCGTCACTGTCTACAGCACCAGCCCCGCGACCTTCAGCAACTGGCTGCTCAACTCTACGGTCGTCATCTCGGCGTCCAGCACCGTGACAGCGGTAGGTTCAGCGCATGGGACGACGTCCTTCACCACCGCGGCCCCAATCACTGGGTGGGTCGCAACGTTCCCCAGTACATCGTTCTCGCACTCGTGCACCGTTACGTGCCCGTTCCTGAACGACACACTTTGGAGCAACTGGAGCGTAGCGACCTCCTTCTCGGGCAAGATCTGGGTCAACCTCTCGGGCGTGAACAAGAACACGTACACGATCGGTGCCACTGCCCTTGCCGCAGGACCCAACGCCCACACCGCGACCTCCGGCCCGGGCGCTACTACCCGATGGAAGCCTGCGGCGGCCGGCACCTACACGATCCAGACCCAGGTTACCGTCACCGCGGCCGGAATCACGGTGGGGTACGTCTGGGACACCTACACCATCGTGGTGACGTAGGACCGGCAGGCCCCGCCCGCCGACTCTCCCGGTGACCTCGGCAGCCCGGCGTGGGACTCCGAACCGAGATTCCGGCCGCCTGATCATGCCCCGTCCCCGCCGGGCGCTCGGTGACTCAGGGTCGTACCGGGGGGGGCCGGTGAGGGGAAGGTGTGTGCCCGATGGTCCTCGCCAATCGATCAGTTCTTCTTGGGTGCAGACGGGAGCGGGGTCGAGGTGGGTGCAGAGGCGCTGGGCGAGAGCGTGGCCCCACATTTCCAGCAGGTCGTCTCGTTCGGGTAGACCACGGCCCCGCAGTTGGGGCAGGGGACCTCCGGTCGTCGCGGTCCGGCCACCTCGGCGACCGCCGGGGCGGCCGTGCGGGGCGCGGGGGAGACCGGCGCGTCGGTTTCCCCTGCCTCCGGGGCGATGGGACCCGGCGAACGGGCCAGGGCGCTGCCGCGCTGGGTCTGCCGGCGCTTGATGTACATGTAGACGAGGAGGACGACGTAGAACGGAATCCCGAGGTAGACCAAGATGTTGATGTAGACGGTGAGGAGGAGCTGGATGTAGGTGGTGGCGAACGTGCCGACCACGGGTCCCTCGAGCCCGTTGTAGTTCGGGTCCCCGACGAGGAGGATGAAGGTGGCGTTGTGGGTCGTGGGGGACGTGCTGTTGTTCAGGAAGAGGCCCATCTGCCAGGCCCAGATGCTGTCGGACGGGAAGATGAAGTGGAACGTGACCGTGTGATTGCTGTCGTTCGCAAAATCCGCGGGCTTGAGCGTCTGGTTCTGGGTGTAGAATGGGTAGCCGACGGCACAGTTCAGGTCGTTGGCGCCCGTGGCGCCGGGACACGTCGAGATGTACAGCGAGATCTGGAACGGCGTATCGTTCCCTTTGGGAACGTAGAGCGGAACGATGCTGACCGTCCAGGTGAAGTTGGTGGCGAGACCGCCCACGTAGGGACTCACCTGGGCGTTCTGCATCAGGGCGCCTCCGCCGCCCCCTACGAAGTCGGTGGGGGAGTTGGCGGGCGCGATCGGGGTCATGACCTCCTGAGTGAGCACGACGTTCGCGATCGGCGCGGAGAGCAGAAGTATGACCAGTCCCAGGAGGGCGAGGAACCGGATCCGCTTGATGCCGAGCCAGATCGGCACGGCGAGACCGACCACGAGCATGACCGGGATGGCCAGCAGCGCGTAGAGGTAGGCGTAGGTGAACGCCGTCACCAATATCGCGAAGGCGATGAGAAGAACCCGCCCGAGGGGCCGCTGGACGAACCCCCTTAAACCCGCCAGTTGCTCCACGGAACGGAGAGGCAGACCTGCCTCCCCTTAATTAGGTGATGGCCGGTTCTTCCTCGATGGCGACCCCGTCGGCCCCCCCCGTCGCGCTGATCGTCCTGGATGGGCTCGGCGACCGACCTCACCCCGCCACGGGGGGTCGGTCCCCGGTCGAGGCGGCGGCGACGCCTCATCTGGACCGACTTTCCCGCCTGGGGCAACTCGGCCAGGTGGTTGTCATCGGGCCGGGAATCGCGCCGGAGTCGGACGCGGGCGTGTTCGCCCTGCTCGGCTACGACCCCGTTCACGATTCGCCCGGACGGGGCGTGCTCGAAGCGCTGGGCGTGGACCTCCCGCTCGGACCCGGTGACGTTGCGCTGCGCCTGAATTTCGCGACGACCGAGGGCGACGGAACGATCGTGGATTCCCGGGTGGGGCGATCGCTCTCGACCCACGAGGCGCAGGAGCTCGCGCTCGGGATCACTCGGGCGGACCTCCTCGCGAACGAAGGGATCCGCGCCGAAGTTCGGGCCACGGTGGGCCACCGTGGCGTGCTCTGGTTACATCCGGTCGCGGGGGGTCCGCTCTCTCCCCAGGTCTCCAACGCCGACCCGTTCTACGAGCGCGTGGGCGGCATGGGTCAGGCGCGACGGCCCGACCACCCTCGAGTGCTGCCCGTTACTCCGCTCGACGAGGTGCCGGCGGCGGCCCGGACCGCCCAGGCCATTAACTCGTTCTTGGAGCGCTCGGGCGGCGTCCTCGCCGGCCACCGGGTGAATGCACGCCGCGCCCTCTCCGGAAAGAAGATCGCGAACGCCCTCCTCGTCCGGAACGCGGGGTCCCTACCGGAATCTCCCCTCCCTTCGTTCGAGCAACGTTACGGGATCCGTGGAGCGTCGCTGACGGAGATGCCCGTCGAGCGGGGGATCGCCCGGGTCCTGGGCCTCGAGGATCGCTTCGTGGGTCCGATGGGACCGGACCGGGAGGCCGGGTACCTAGAACGGGCGCGCATCGCCCGGGACCTATTGGAGCGGTTCCCCTTCGTCTACGTGCACCTGAAGGGACCCGACGAACCCGGGCACGACGGGGACGCGCTCCTGAAGCAGGAGATCGTGGAGGCGATCGACCGTTCGTTCTTCGGTCCGTTCTTGGACGGCCTCGACTTGAGTCGGGTCCGCCTCGGCGTGACGGCCGACCACGCCACGCCCGCGATCCAGAAGGGACACACCGACGATCCGGTCCCCTTCCTCCTGGTCGGGGCCGGCATCCCCGGCGGGACGGCCGACGTCACTTTTGGAGAGCCTGCGGCCGCCCGAGGATCGCTCGGGACGCTTCGGGGAGCCGACGTCCTTCCCCGCCTCCTCCATCCTGTGAACCCGACTTCCGCATGAGGAGTCGGGGACTCCGCGTGCCCCGCGTCGAGGGGGAGCGGGTTCGGAGCCGGCTGCGCGAAGCTCAGGCTCTCCGCAGCGACCTACGGATCGTCCAGGAGGGAGAATGGATCTTTCTCCCCGTCGAAGCGGGGATCTCTCTGCCGGCGGATCTCGGCGAGTTCGTCGAACGAGATTTCGAACCGGCGGCCGCCCGGGGTCCGCAGGATTATCGGGATCTCCTAGTCGGCTGGTCGAAAGCGGAACGGGAGGAGCTGCCGCGCTCATTCGACATCGTCGGGGACGTGGTCCTGGTGCGGATCCCCTCCACCTTGTCCCATCGGTCGGCCGACATCGGGAATGCGCTCCTCGCGTTCGTCCCCGGGGCTCGCCTCGTCGGGGCGGATCACGGAGTACACGGGACGGAGCGTAGACGGACGGTCGAGCGGTTGGCGGGGTCGGGGCCGTGGAGGACCCGGCATCGCGAGAACGGACTCGAGTTCGATGTGGACTTGGAGCACGCGTACTTCTCCCCCCGGCTGGCGCGCGAACACGGACGTGTCGCGGCAGAGGTGCTTCGGGGGGAACGCGTCTACGACCTCTGCTGCGGGGTCGGTCCGTTTGCCGTCACGATCGCGCACGCCGGGTTGGCCGCCCGCATCGTCGCGGTCGATGTGAATCCGGTCGCTATCGAGCTCCTCCGGTCGACCCTCGCCCGATACCCCTTCCGCTCGACGGTGGATCCGATTGAGGCTCCGGTCGATCGATTTCTCGAGGGCGCGGAGCCCATCGACGTCGCCGTGCTGAACCTCCCTCACGAAGGGATTAAGTATCTACCCTCGGTGGCAAACGTCGTGCGACCCGGCGGACGGATTTTCTACTACGAAGTGACCGACCGGCAGGGCGCCGGCGAGCACGATGTCGAGCTCCGGGACCGGCTCGGCGGGGCTCCGGCCTGGCACCTTCGGGACCGCCACGTGGCCCATCCCTATTCCCCGACCGCGGACCTGGTCGCCTACACATTCGAGCGCGCGCCCGCGTAGGAGGTTCGTGTGGCGCTCGTGATGGATCTCGCGGATGTTTCCGACGCCGACCTCGCCCTGGTCGGGGGGAAGGCCGGCAAACTGGGCGAGATGGTGCGCCAGGGGCTCCCCGTGCCCCCCGGCTTCGTCCTGACCACGGAGGCGTACAAGGCCTTCGTAAACGGGACCGCGCTCGCGACCGAGATACCCGCTATCCTGGGGACGGTCAAGGGGGCCCGCGCCGACTCCACCGAATCGGCGTCGCGCCAGATCCGGGAGGCCTTCGACCGGGCCGAGTTTCCCCCCGAACTCCGTGCCCAGATCGCCACGGCCTACGACCGCTTCGTGACCCGGCACAACGTCCGTTTCTCCGCCGTCCGGTCGAGCGCGACGGCCGAGGACCTGGAAGGAGCGTCGTTCGCCGGCCTCCAGGATACGTATCTCAACGTCGCCGGGATCGATCAGATCCTCGCGGCCACCAAGCGGTGCTGGAGCTCCCTGTTCACCACCCGCGTCTTGGTCTATCGGGAGAAGAAGGGGTTCGACCATCTCCAGGTCCACCTCGCGGTCCTGATCCAGAAGATGGTCGACTCCGTGGTCAGCGGGATCCTGTTCACCCGCGACCCCAACACGGGGGAGAACCACATGATCGTCGAGGCCGGCTGGGGCCTGGGGGAGGCGATCGTCGGGGGCGAGGTCACCCCCGACCACTACGTAGTGGACGGGGCGACCCTGAAGGTCGTCCACAAGCAGATATCCGAGCAGCGGGTGCGCATTGTTCGAGCCGAGGGGGGAGGGAACCGACGTGAGGACGTGCCAGCCGATGCCCAGAACGCCCAGAAGCTCTCCGACCACCGCCTCTCCCGACTCGTCTCCCTCGCCCGCCTCATCGAGTCGCACTACCGCCGTCCGATGGACATCGAGTGGTGCGCGGACGCCGAATCCCTCTACATCGTCCAGGCGAGGCCCGTGACGACGATCCCGACCTCCACCGCGCCGGGGGCCGAGCGCCCCTCGAACGCGAGCGGAGGCGAGTCCTCCGAGCAGGCGCCCCTCGTCCGCGGCTTCGGGGCCAGCCCCGGTATCGCCGGCGGGATCGCCCGTATCCTCCGCGGTGCCGAGGAGATGGACCGGATCAAGGCGGGCGAGGTGCTGGTCACGACGATGACCACTCCCGACATGGTGCCGGCCATGAGCCGGGCCGCCGCGATCGTCACCGACGAGGGGGGGATGACGTGCCACGCCGCGATCGTCTCGCGCGAGCTCGGCGTCCCGTGCATCGTCGGGACCCGGGAGGCGACGAAGAAGATCGCGGAAGGGTCGGAGATCACGGTCGACGGGAAGACCGGGGCCGTCTACGCCGGTCTGCGCGCGATCAAGGCCGCCCCGGCGGCGGCCGTCGCGGAAGCCGGCGGGGGTGGCCACGGCGGAGAGGGAGCTCCGATCACCGCCACCAAGATCTACGTCAACGTCGGCGTTCCCGAGAAAGCGGAGGAGTACGCCCGTCTACCGGTATCGGGCGTCGGCCTCCTGCGGATCGAGTTCATCTTCACCGCCCACATCCGAGAGCACCCGCTCTCCCTCCTGAAGAAGGGCAAGAAAGAGGAGCTCGTCCGACGGCTCGCCGACGGGGTCGGCAAGGTCTGCCGGGCGTTCCATCCCCGCCCCGTGATCATTCGAACGTCCGACTTCAAGACGAACGAGTACCGTGGGATGCCGGGCGGGGAAGAGTTCGAACCGGTCGAGGAGAACCCGATGATCGGGTGGCGCGGCTGCTCCCGGTACATCTCCCCGATCTACAAGCCGGCCTTCCTCTGCGAGCTCGAGGCGATCCACCGCGTCCGGACCGAGATGGGCCTCAAGAACGCGATGGTGATGTTGCCGTTCGTCCGCAACACCTGGGAGCTCGAGGAGATCGCCGAGATGATGAAGGCGCAGGGGTTGAAGCGCTCCCGCGACTTCCAGCTCTACCTGATGGCGGAGGTTCCTTCGACCGTGCTGCTCGCCCGGGAGTTCTCGGCCCACTGCGACGGGTTCTCCATCGGGTCGAACGACCTCACCCAACTCATCCTCGGGGCCGACCGGGACTCGGAAACGCTCGGGCGGATGGGGTACTTCGACGAACGGGACCCGGCCGTGTTGAACGCGATCCGGATGCTGATCACGGGCGCTCACGAATCCGGCCGGACGGTGGGCATCTGCGGGCAAGGACCGAGCGTCTACCCCGAGTTCGCGGAGTTCCTCGTGAAGGAGGGGATCGACTCGATCTCCCTGAACGCGGACACCGTGCTGACGACGATGCGAACGATCGCCTCCCTGGAGCAGCGGATGAAGCTTCACGGGATGCGCGCGCGACCCTAGCCGGGACCGCGCTCCGCGGGGCCCCCGCGCGGCGGCCGCCACCGAGGAGGTCCGGCCGCGGGCACCGGCGGAAGGGCCAGTTCTGCCTCCCGGGGCAACTCGTACACCGTGAAGACCCGCGCGGGCCGGAATCCCAGCCGGACGATGCGGGACTCGAGACGCGGGGAGTCCGCGAAGAGAAACCCGTTCGGTCGGGTCCGCCCGTCGGACCCCCCGAAGACCCCGCCGACCAGCGTGGAGGCTGCTCCCTGGCCCCGCTCCCCGGAGCGGGTGGCGATGAAATGGAGGCCGGTCTCGCCCCTCGCCTCGTACAGGATGCCCGCCGAGACGACGTTCCCGTCGCGGGCCGCCACCATCGGGGTGAGCCGTTCCTCGGGGTTGGGGTGGTGCCAGACGATGTCGAGAGCGGTGCGGAGCTCGGGTCGTTCCTTCTCCGTGGTCCAGAGGGAGAGGATCGGGTCGAACTCGTCCGCCATCGCGGGGCGCACGGTCAGGTCGGAGGGCGTGGGGGCGGCCACCTCTCCGCCCGACAGCAGGAGCGACAGAGGAGCGGCGCTGGGACGGAAGCCGAGGGCCCGGAGGCCCGAGTCCACGTGAGCGGGAACGGGCGTCGGGACCCTAAAGGTGGGCCGGATCGCCCGCTGGAAGTAGTGGTCGAGCGCGCGCTCGAAAAAGGCCGTTCGCCGTTCCGGCGAGAAGGTGTGCACCACCACGAAGTTGAACCGGGAAAGCGGGATCCGCTCGTGGATGACGAGGTCGCCGCCGGCGATCCCCATGACGAACCCCCCGAGCGTCCGCACGAACTGCTGTTCGGCCGCGAGCGCGGTCTCGACCGGATCGCGGAAGGGGAGTTCGCCCACGTCCCGGCGGAGCGATGCGGGCTTAAGTGCCCGACGCCCCGACCAATGGTTATTACCCCGGGTCCCTCGTCCTCGGGCGAGGCGGATTCCGCCTCGAGGAAGGATCCCGCTTGACGACATTCCCGCTCCGGCCACCGGCGGCGATCGCCCTCTTGGGCGCCGGGAACATGGGCAGCGGGATCGCCCAGGCGTGCGCGCAGGCCGGCTTCGAGGTCCGCGTCCGCGACGTGGACGACGTGGCGCTTCAGCTCGGTCGCAGCCGGGTCGAGAAGATGCTCAACGGGGCGATCGAGCGAAAGAAGCTGACGCCCGCCCGACGGGACGAGGTCCTCGCGCGCCTCCGCTTCACGACCGACATCGGAGAGGCCGTCCGAGGCACAGCCCTCGTCGTGGAGGCTGTGTTCGAGGACGCGGCCGTCAAGCGGGCCGTGTTCACGGAGGTCGCCGCCCACGTGGCTCCCGACGCGATCGTCGCGACGAACACCTCGTCGCTGCGCGTCACCGACCTGGCGAAAGGATTCCTGAATCCGGGCCGATTCGCCGGCCTCCACTTCTTCTACCCGGCGGCGATCAACAAGCTCGTCGAGGTCATCGGCGGGGACGAGACCGCGCCGGCGACGCGCCGAGAGCTCGAGCGGTTCTGCTATCTTCTCAAGAAGATCCCGATCGACACCGCGGACCGGGCGGGGTTCTGCGTCAACCGGTACTTCGTGCCCTACCTCAACGAAGCGACGCGCCTCGCCGAGGAAGGGGTCGCGAGCTTGGGGACGATCGAGGAGGTCGGACGGGAGCTGTTCGGCGCGACCCTCGGCCCGTTCGAGCTGATGAACGTAACGGGAATCCCGATCGCGTTCCACGCGGAGACGTCGCTCTATCAGGCCTTCGGCCCGGCCTACGCCCCCTCGAAGCTCTTGGAACAGCAGTTCCGCTCGGGTACGCCGTGGGCCTGGAAGGAGAGCCCGGTCGAGCCGGGGAAGAAGACGGCGGTGCGGGCGCGATTCCTCGGGCTCACCATCGGGATCGCCACCCGGCTCGTCGAGGAGGGGGTCGCCTCGCCCGAGGCCACCGACCGCGGAGCGACCGTCGGACTGCGGCGCACGTTCGGACCGTTCGCCCTGTTGAATTCCGTCGGCCTCGCGGAAGGCCTTCGTCTCGTTGAGGAGTACGCGCGATCCTGGCCCGGCAATTTTCCCGTCGCGGCGGCCTTGCGCGACCGAGCCACCCGCGGGGAGACGGTGTGGCCCCTGCACGCGGTTCGGGTGGAGCGCCAGGGACCGGTGGCGTGGGTGCTCCTCGACCGCCCCGAGGTGCTGAACTCCTTGAACTCGGACGTCCTGCTCCAGCTCGAAGCCGCCTTCACCGAGCTCGAGACACACCGCGGCGTGCGCGCGGTCGTTCTCGCGGGTTCCTCGCCCGTCTTTGCCGCCGGGGCCGACATCGCGGAGATGGAGACGAAATCGCTCGCCGAGGGGATCGAGTTCGGGTTCCTGGGTCAGCGGGTGGCGGAACGGGTCGAGCGGTTCCCCACCCCGGTCATCGCCCTGGTCGAGGGATACGCGCTCGGCGGCGGCCTGGAGCTCGCGCTCGCGGCCGATTTCATCGTCGCGGCGGAGGGTGCCCAGCTCGGGCTCCCGGAGGTCACCGTGGGGATCCATCCCGGGATGGGGGGCGCGACCCGGCTCTCGCGCCTGATCGGTCGAGCCCGGACCAAGCTGCTCTCCTACTCCGGCGTCCCGGTCTCCGCGGAGGAGGCCTTCCGCCTGGGGTTCGTCGCCCGGATCCTCCCGGCCGCCACCGCGCGGGAGGAGGCGCAGGCGCTCGCCGAGCTGATCGCGAGCCGCGCGCCCCTCGCGGTCCGCTGGGTGAAGCAGGTGATCGACCGGGGGGAGGACGCGGCCATGGCGACCGCGCTCCACTTGGAAGCGGAGTCGGCGGGCCACACGTTCGGTACGACGGACCGCAAGGAAGGGATGCGCGCCTTCCTCGAGCGCCGCAAGCCGAAGTTCGAGGGAAAGTAGGCGCTAGGCACCCGCGGCCAGGAACGCCCGATACCCGGCCGCATCGACCAGTTCGGGGTCCAGCGGGCCGGTGAGCTTCAATCGAACGAGCCACCCGCGACCGTACGGGTCCTGGTTGATCAGTTCGGGGTGCGACTTCAGATCGGCGTTGGCCTCGACGACCGTCGCGTTGCCCGGCGCATACACGTCGGCGACCGTCTTCACCGATTCCAAGACGAGGACGCCGCCGCCCTGGGGGACGACCTTCCCCGCCGCGGGGAGGTCGACGAAGACGATGTCGGTGAGCTGGGCCTGGGCGTGGTCGGTGATCCCGAGAGTCACCGTGTCGCCCTCGACGCGGACCCACTCGTGGCTCTTCGCATACCGCAGTCCTTCGGGCACCTCCTCTTCCGTCATGATCCTTCCTCCCATTGCCCGAGATACGTAACCTGTTCGGGCGTCAGGTGGTCGAGTCCGACCCCCAGCGGGGCGAGCGCGGCCTCCGCGACCAGCCGGTCGAGCTCCGGCGGCACGGGTTGGACCCGCGCCTCCATCGTCAGGCCGTGCTTCGCGAGATGCTCGGCGCTCAGCGCCTGAAGGGCGAAGGACAGGTCCATGATCTCCACCGGGTGACCTTGGCCGGCGGCGAGGTTGATGAGCCGTCCCTCTCCGAGGAGGTAGGCGCGACGCCCGTCGGCGAACCGGTACTCCTCGACCGACGGGCGGACCGTCCGGTGGCTCACGGCCAGGCCCTCGAGGTCGGGCCGCGAGACCTCGACGTCGAAGTGACCGGAGTTCGCGAGAACGCATCCGTCCTTCAGGACCTTGAAGTGTTCCGCTCGCACGACGCTCGTGTTGCCGGTGACCGTGACGATGAGGTCGGCTTGCGGAGCGGCGTCCAGCATCGGCGTCACCCGGAACCCGTCCAGCCGGGCCTCGATCGCCTTCACCGGATCGACCTCGGTCACGATGACCTCGCCGCCGAGGCCGCGCAGTCGGCTCGCGACGCCTTTTCCGCACCAGCCGTAGCCGGCGACGACGCAGACCCGGCCGGCGATCAGGAGGTTCGTGGCGGAGAATATCCCGTCGAGGGTCGACTGCCCGGTCCCGTAGCGGTTGTCGAAGAGGTGCTTCATTTCTGCGTCATTCACGTCGATCGCGGGGAACAGGAGGTGGCGGGAACGCGCGAGGGCCCGCAGTCGGGTGACGCCCGTTGTCGTCTCCTCGGTCGAGCCCCGGATCTTTCCCCGGTCCTTGCGCGTGGTGTGGATGAGGGCGACGAGGTCGGCCCCGTCGTCGATGATCACGTCGGGGTCCGCCTCGAGCATGGCCCGGATCCCTTCCCGGAAGTCCGCCACGGACTCCCCCCTCACCGCGTGGGTGGCGATCCCCGACTCCAGCAGCACGGCAACCGCGTCGTCGTCGGTCGAGAGGGGGTTGCCGGCAGCCAGGTGGACCCGGGCGCCCCCCGCCTGGAGCGCCAGCGCCAGGGCCGCGGTCTTCGACTCGACGTGGAGCACGGCAGAGATCGTGAGGCCCCCGAACGGCTGCGCCGCCTCGAAACGCCGCCGGATCCCTTCCAGAACCGGCATGTGGGCACGGGCCCACTCGACCTTCTGTCGCCCGCGTTCGAGGTCGCCCGGCATACGAGTCCGGGCGTCGGTATCCCGAGACGGGATAAGAGCTAGGGAAGGGGGAAAGGGTTCGTCCGGTCCGACCGGAGGGCGGCGCCTACTGGACCACCGAGGAGCAGAACGGGCAGATCAGGTAGTCGCCCGGGATCTCCTTGCCGCAGCCGGGGCAGTTCTTGAAGCCGGCCGCCGCAGGAGCGGCTCCCGTTCCCGCGGGGGTCTTGGGGGGAGCGGCCTTGGCCGGTGGGGCGCTCGGGGGCGGGGCACCGCCGGCTCCGCCCTTGGGCGGCGGGCGGGCGGGTACGGCCCCGCCCGAGAGGGCCGCGATGGGCTCGCCCGCACCGCCGCCACCGGCGGCGGGAGGCTCGGACATGCCCGTCCGCGGCGTTCCCTGGCCCTGCTGGAGCTTCCACTGGTTGTAGGGCGTGTAGGTCGGCTGGCGCTTCCACCAGTCCCAGAAGGAGCCCTCGTTGAAGTTCTCCCCGAGCTCGCGCTTGCCTTCCGCCCGGTACTTCTCGGTGTAGTCCTGGTAGCCCTGGCGTTCCGCCGCCTCCCCCGCCTCCTCCGACGTGCCGAGGAGCAGGGCCGCGCACTCGGGGCAGATCTTGGAGTTCGCGGGGATCGTGGACGAGCAGCGGCTGCAGCGGATCAGGTCCGCCTCGAACTCGGCACCGCACTTCGGACAGACGGTCGCGTCCTCGGGGATCAGGTTACCGCACTCGCCGCACTCCACGAGCTTGCCGGCCGCCTGGCGGCGGGAGACGAACAGGAACGCGACGAGCCCGACGACGACCGCGGCGATGATGAGGATCCAGTACGGCCAGATCGTCAGACCGAGGAAGCTGTAGTTGAGGAAGTTCGAGGACGACCCGCCCGGCACCGTGTAGGTCCCCGGGAAGGAGATCGAGGCGTTCGCCCCGTTGTAGAGCGCCTCGATGCTGATCAGGTAGGTGGTCCCGGGGGAGAGCAGCTGTTGGAGCGATTGCCAGGCCAGCGTGTACGGACCGGGGAGAGAGAGCGCCTCGGCGACCGTGACCGGGCCGTTGCCTCCGCTCGTAGGGGTCGCCGTCACGATGAGGACGGCCGAGTGGGCGAGGCTCGTGTTGTACCAAAGGTCCCCCGGCGTGATGTAGAGGTCGTTCAGGCTGAGCGTGGACGGGGGATACGACGTGACCGTGATCGACACCTGGGACGGGTGGACCAGGAAGGCGTGGGACGAGTTGGTGATGCCCGAGAGGCCGGAGACGTTTCCGGGGTTCCACAGGAAGAAGACCGTGAAGGAGGAGTTGACCGCTTCACTGTGATCCCCGATGACCGTCTCGTTGATCGTCCACGACAAAGCGAAGGTGTAGTTCGAGTTCTGTTGCGTCAGCGGCACGGCGATGAGCTTCGGCTCGGTCACGGTCGTGTTCTTCTCGAAGACCAGCGACACGATCGCCGAGGTGATCGGGGCCGGTCCGATGGACGTGACGGTCGTCGTGAACGTGAGGTCCTGACCGATCCGCGGCCCTACTCCGGTGCCGTTCGTCGAGATGACCTCCTTGGTGATCGCGGCGCCCGCATAGTACTGGGGGAAGTGCTGGTTGGGGCCCCAGTCGGGACCGCTGTAGCCCGCGGTTCCGAACGCCACGCCGACGGGGAAGGGGCTCACGGACCAGTTGAACCAGCGGCTGTTGTTGGTCGGGATCGGGAGGAAGACGCCGAAATGATACGCGCCGAGGAACCCTCCGTCGGGAAGGGTCGTTCCGTTCAGCACCGAAGAGGCGAGCAGGATGCTCGCGATGCCGGACCGGCCGCTCGTCGCGTACCCGGGGTAGCCTTGGTTGGTATCGCGATAGTGGACATAGCCCCAGATCGGCGGGCTAGCGGTAGCGAGATCGTTGAGCCCGTTGGCGGTCGCGTTGTTGGACTGCGTGTTCGGGTACGCGTAGTAGGCGGAGACGGTCGCCCCGTAGATCGGGATCGTGCCTCCCCGGCCGGTCAGGTTCAGGTCCGCCCAGCGGTACAGATAGACCGTGCTCGAGCTGTCCGGGAGGACCGCGGAGGTGCTGAACACGCCGGGGATCGCGTTGGGCACGCTCAGGTTCCCGAGGTAGGCCGTGGCTCCGTTCTCCACGAGCAGCTTGTTCGAGGCCCAGGGGAAGGGTGCGAAGGCGGAGTAGGGCGACGTGGGAAGGCCGGTCCAGGTCAGGCCGACGGCCGTGTCGACCGAGTTCAGCACGGTCCCCGCGCCCGACACTTCAAGGTTGTACTCGAGGGGAGGTAGGAGACTGACCGTGACCTGGGTCGCGAGGGTCGGCGCGCCGCTCGTGAGCCCGTACTGGACCGAGATCTGGCTCGTGGTGCCGAAGGATCCGGTGTAGTTCAGGTAGTTCAGCATCCCCTTGTCGTTGATCGCGGTGGTCAGGGCGTTCGTGAAGTCGACGACCGCGTAGCCGTCCGTGGTGTCGTTGACGAGGAACACGCTTCCGAGGGCGTAGCCGGTGCCCCCATACCACACCTTGACCGTGAAGGTGGATTCGGTCGGGTTACCGGTGGTGTTGTAGTAGACGCCGACGCGGCCGCCTCCGATCCCGCCCGGATAGAGCCAGTCCTGAGTGAGGTTCGCGGAGTCGGTCGGGGTCGCGAGGGAGGTGACGTTGGCCGGGATCGTCACCTGGGAGGCGTTGAGGGGAGCCGGCCCGGGCATGCCGTAGAAGGTCGTATCGTCGGCGTACGTCTGGTTCAGGCTGCTGTTGAAGAGGTTCAGTTCGGCCCCCGAGGTCGCCAAGATCGAAGGGGCCCAGATCGTGTCGCCGAGGATCGTCGGGGATTCGCTGAGGGAGCGGACCGAGGGGTTACCGGTCACAAGGGTCGAGTTGAGGGTCAGCGCCGCGCCCGCACCGGTCGCGGTGACCCAACCCGGGAACGCGAGGGTGGAGTTCCAGGTGGTCATGGCGCCGGTGACCGTGAGGTTGAGTTTCACGTAGGCGTTCAGGACCGCTGCGTCCGTGGTGATGGTCGAGTTGTAGACCTTGACGGTCCCTTGGTCCAGGAAGTGGACCACGTGCGACAGGCGGGACTGGGGGGTCCCGACATCGGACACGAACTGAACGAACGAGAGGATGACGTTGCGGACGATCAGGGTCCCGCCCGCGAGGACGGTGATGTTGCCGCCCTGGAAGTAGGTGTTGCCACCCAACGTGGGCTGGATCGTGAAGACCTGCCCCGACGATACGATGAGGTCGCCGTGGGTGAGGTCCGGTTGTACGGCCGGAATCAGGGGGGCCGCGGGTGCGACGGGGGCCGCCGGGACGACGGCGCCCGGAGCGGGGGTCGCCCGCGGGGATGCCATCCCCAGAAGTCCCGCGCTCCCCACCAGCAGCAGGGTGAGCACGAGCGTGAGAACGGCTCCGTACAGCAGTCGGCGGCCCAGAGTCTCCAATCCCTCGGTCGGTGAGAGATGGCCCGAAAAACGGTCCACGACCGAAGAAAGGTCGGGTCCACCTATTTAATCCTCACTTCTCCTCGTGACGGATACGGTTCTCCGCACGCACGCCGGAGCGTGGTCCGGCCCGAGGAATCGTGAGCCAAACCCGCGTGGATAAGGGGCTGGAACCGTCGAATCCAGCGGCGGTTCGGGTCAGGGAACCGTCAGGACGACCTTGCCGAACAGGTCCGGGGCCTCGAGGCGGTCGAACGCTGCGATCGCGTCGTCCAGCGGTCGGGTCGAGTCCACAACGGGCCGAAGTCGTCCGGCGGCGAGGTGGGCGAGGACCTCCGTGAACTCCCGGGCGTCCGCCATCGTGCTCCCCCGGATCGAGGCCTGGCGCCAGAAGAGGGTGCGTACGTCGATCTCGGCCATCGGCCCTGACGTCGCACCGATGACGACGACCCGTCCCCCCCGTGCCAACGCTCGCACGGATCGGGAGAGGGTCGACGCGCCGACGGAGTCGAACACGACGTCGAACCCCCGCTTGTCGCTGGCCTCCCACAGGACCCGGTCCAGCGGATGGTCGTCGTCGAATGAGACGAAATCGTCGGCGCCGAGCGCGCGGGCCGCTACCTCCTTGGATCGGTTCCGGGAGGCCACCACCACCCGGGCGCCGAGCAGCTTTCCGACTTGAACGACCGCGGTGGTCGCCCCTCCGCCCGCCCCGATGACCGCGAGCTGGTCTCCGGGCCCCGTCGCCCCAACGGTGCGGATCGCCCTCCAGGCGGTCTGGAAGACGAGCGGTACCGCGGCGGCCTCGGTGGCCGACAGGCGATCCGGGCGGGGGTGGACGTTGCGCGCGGGGACGACCGCGTACGATGTCGCGGTGCCCTGCGTGTGCTCCCCCAGGATGCGGTAGTTCCGGCAGAGCGACTCCTGTCCGGCCGTGCACGCCTCACAGGTTCCGTCCCAGATCCCCGGGTTGATCAGCACCGGCTGCCCGGGCCGTAATCCCTCCACGCCCGGACCGACGGTATCGACCTCGCCCGCCCCGTCCGAGCCGAGGACGTGGGGCCGTTCGATGGGAACCCCGGGGATCCCCGAGAGCGTGAACCGGTCCAGGTGGTTGAAGGCGGCCGCCCGGATCCGGACCCGCACCTCGCCCGGGCCGGCGACGGGTTCCGGTACGTCCACGAACGTCAGGCGGTCCCGTCCGCCGTGCTCCGCGAACCCGAACCCGCGCATGGCCCCCTACTCGCGGGCGGGTTCCCAGCGGGTGCCCGAGCTATCGTCCTCGAGCACCACTCCGGCCGCCCGGAGCTCATCGCGGATCCGGTCGGCCTCCGCGAAATCCCCCCGGGCCCGCGCCCGGGACCGTGCGCGGATCGCGACATCGACCGAGCCCGATAGCGCTCCCGCGGGCGGCGCCGAGGCGCGGGGAAACAGACCGAAGACCTCGTCCCCCCAGCGATAGGGAGCATCGAGCTGGCGAAGCGCGTTCCCCGAGAGAGCGTCGAGCGACCCGAGAGCCTCCGCGACCGTCTTGCTCCAGCGGAAGAGGAGGGCGATCGCCTCCCGGGAGTTGAAATCCTGGGCCAGCGCCTCATCGAGGGCTTCGACCAAGTCCTCCGCGGCCCCGCTCCGCTCGTCGGTGAGCTCCACCCCCGGATGGTCCTCCCCGTCGCGGGCGAGCAGCTCGGCGATCCGGTCCGCGGGGCGGGCGAGCCGGGCATAGGCCTCGCGCGCCTCCTCGAGGCTCCGACCCGGCTCGAACTCGAGCGGGCTGCGATAGTGCGCGTTAAGGTAGAAGAATCGCACCACCCGGGGTCCGAACTGGTCCGTCGCGGCCGCGAGGGACGAGACGTTGCCGATCGACTTCGACATCTTCTCCCCGCCCAGGTTGAGCATCCCGACGTGCATCCAGTAGTTCACGAGGGGGGCTTCGCCCGTCGCGGCCTCGGCTTGCGCGATCTCCGCCTCGTGGTGCGGAAAGATCAGGTCGAGCCCGCCTCCGTGCAGGTCGTACCGCGGGCCGAACACCCGGCTCGTGATCGCCGTGTCCTCAATGTGCCAACCCGGGCGTCCCGGCCCCCAGGGACTTTCCCACTCGGGCTCCCCCGGCGTGGCGGCCTTCCAGAGGACGAAGTCCTCCGGTGCCTTCTTCCGTTCGTCCCGCTCGACGCGGGCCCCGGGCTTGAGCGCCTCGACCTTCTGGCCGGAGAGCCTCCCGTACGTCGGGAACTTGGCCACCGAGTAGTACACGGAACCATCGTCCGCCCGATAGGCGTACCCCCGGTCCATCAACGCCTGGACCTGGGCGATGATCTCGGGTACGTAGTCGGTAGCGTACGCATTTAGGTTGACCGAGCGGACGCCGAGACGGTCCATCGTCGCCAGGAACTCGCGGAAATTGCGGTCGGAGAGGGCCAACGGGTCTTCGTCCTGCTCCGCGGCCCGGGCGATCACCCGGTCGTCCAAGTTGGTGACCGTTTGCACGTAGAAGACGCGGTACCCCCAACGTCGAAGGGCCCGGGCGACCATGTCGAAGACCACGAACAGGCGACCGTGGCCGACGTGGGCCTCGGCGTACGGGGTGAGGCCGCAGACGAAGAGCTGGACGCGCGGGGGAACCATGGGGGCGAACCCGCGGGTCTCCCGCGACATCGAGTCGTAGATCAGCACGCGTCGCATGCTAGACCTTCCGAAGGGCCCGCCGCACGTCGTCCGCCAGATCGGCCGGATCCTCGATGCCGCAGGAGAGGCGGACGAGCCCGTCCGTCACGCCGTGGGCTTCGCGCTCGGACTTGGGCACGCTCGCGTGGGTCATCGTGGCCGGATGGTCGACGAGGGATTCGACCGCTCCGAGACTTTCCGCGAGGGTGAAGATCGAAAGGGCCCGTAGGAACCGGAGGACGCCGGCCTTCGACGCGCGGAGGTCGGCGCTGACGATCCCTCCGTATCCGTGCATCTGTCGGCGGGCGAGCGCGTGCTGCGGATGGGACTTGAGACCGGGGTAGTGCACCTGCCGCACTTTCGGGTGCCCCTCGAGGAGCTCGGCGACCGCGCGAGCGCTTTCGCCGTGCGCCCGCATCCGGACGCTCAGGGTGCGGATGCCCCGCAGGACGAGGAAGCAGTCGAAGGGGCCGGGGACGGCGCCGACCGCGTTCTGCAGCCAGGTCATCCGCTCGAGATCCTTTCGCGACCGGAAGACGAGGGCGCCTCCCACGACGTCCGAGTGTCCGCCGAGGTACTTGGTGGTGGAGTGGAGGACGATGTCGGCGCCGAACTCGATCGGTCGCTGGAGCGCGGGGGTCGCGAACGTGTTGTCGACGACCACTCGGGCCTTTCCCGCGCGAGCGACCCGGACCGCCGCCTTGAGGTCCACCAGGTGAAGGAGGGGATTGGTCGGCGTCTCGAGGTAGAGCAGGTCGGCCTTCTCGGACAGGGCGGACTCCAGCGTCGCCGGGTCCGAGAGGTCCACATACTCGACCTGGAGCCCGAACTGGCGACGATGATGCTCGAACAGGCGCCACGACCCGCCGTAGAGGTCGTTCACGGACACGATGCGGCTGCCGGAGGGAAGGGACTCGAGGAGGGTGGTCAGCGCCCCCAATCCCGAGGAGAACGCGAGTCCGCCGACTCCGCCCTCCAGCCGGCCGAGCGTCGTTTCGAGGATCGCCCGGGTCGGGTTACCCGACCGACTGTAGACGTATCCCTGGTTCTCGTTCGGCGCGCTCTGGCGGAAGGTGCTGGCGAGGTAGATCGGCGGACTCACCGCCCCCGTCGCGGGGTCGACCGGTTGGCCGTCGTGGATGACCCGGGTACTATAGCGCATGAGAACCCCCCTGTTCGGACAGGAACGAAACGAGGTCGTGCCGGGTCAAGACCCCGAGCGGTGCCCCGGTGCCGGGGTCCCGGACGAGCAACGTCGATTCCTCCTTGAACCGGTGGAGTACCTCGGAAACGGGCGCGTCAGCCGAGACCTCGGGGAACGGGGGTTGGAGGATGGACTGGACCGTGCGGAGCGACGCCGTTTCGTCCGCGAGGGTGCGTCGCAGCACGTCGTCCTCGTGGATGCTGCCGACATTCTCGAATCCGGACAGGACCGGCATGGCGGAGATCCCGTGATGCCGGAGCAGGGCGAGCGCATCGCGCACGACGGTCGTCGGGTCGGCGGCCACCAGGGCGGGGGTCGCGGTCTTGCGGGTCAGCAATTCCCGCGCGCTCGCCCCGACGTCGAGGAACCCCTTCTCCCGCAACCAGTCGTCCGAATAGAACTTCGAGAGATACCGGTCGCCCGAGTCCGGGAGGAGGACGATCACGGTCGACCCCTCCGGGAGCGGCCGCTTCGCCAGCCACTTCACGGCGCCCGCGACGGCGGAGCCCGAGGAACCTCCGACGAACATCCCCTCTTCACGCGCCAGCCGCCGGGCCATCTGGAAGGACTCCTGGTCGTTGACCTCGACGAACTCGTCCATGTACTGGAAGTGGATCGACGGCGGGATCATGTCCTCCCCGATCCCCTCGACGGCGTACGGAGTGGCCTTCCCGAGCGTGCGGGTCCGGAAATAGGGGCCCAGGAGCGATCCCGCCGGGTCGACGGCCACGATCCGAACCATGGGCCGGTGCTCCTTGAAATACCGTCCGACACCGCTGAGGGTCCCCCCGGTCCCCACGGTCGCGATGATGGCCGCGAGCTCGGGTCCCCCGTCGCGGTCGATCTCCGGCCCGGTCGAGCGGTAGTGGGCGTCCGGGTTGGCCTGGTTCTCGTACTGGTTGGGGTAGCAGGCGCCGGGGATCTCGAGGGCGAGGCGTCGGGCAACGGAGTAGTGGCTCATGGGGTGGTCGGGAGGGAGTCCGCTCGGGGTCACGACGACGCGCGCGCCGTACGCCCGGAGGAGACGGATCTTTTCCGTGCTCATCTTGTCGGGGAGCACGAAGACCACCCGGTAGCCCCGCACCGCGGCCACCAGGGCCAGCCCCACGCCGGTGTTCCCGCTCGTCGCTTCGACGATCGTGCCGCCGGGCTTCAGGAGGCCACGACGCTCCGCGTCGTCGACCATCGCCGCCCCGATGCGATCCTTGACCGAGCCGCCGGGGTTCAGGTACTCGAGCTTCGCGAGGACGGTGTAGGGAAGACCTTGCGTGACCCGACGAAGCGGGACGACGGGGGTGTTCCCGACGAGGTCGAGGATGCTCTGGGGGCGGGGACCTGCGGGCGACACGGACGCGCGAGAGGGGTCCGGCCATAAACCCTTGCCCGGGGGCCCGCCCACGGGCTCCCCAGGGTCCGTTTCGTACGTACTCATACGTTCCTGTAGGACGGACCTATTAAGGAGCCACGTTCCCTCGAATCGGCCGGTAACGCGGCATGCTCGGTTCCCTCGAAACAGAGGTGATGACCTCGCTCCGGGAACTGGGGGAGGCTCCGGCCGCCGCGATCCGCAGTTCGCTCGCGAAACGGGGGACCCGGGTCGCGTACACCACCGTGGCGACCATCCTCTCCCGACTGTTCGACAAGGGGCTCGTGAAACGTCGGCGTGAGACGTGTCGGGGGGGCGAGCGGTACGTGTACCGGACCGCGGAGGTCGAGCAGAAATACCTCATCAACCTGCTCCGCGGAGTCGTCGCCATGTTCGGGCCGGCGGGAGTGGTGCATCTGAACGAGGAGATCGCGAAATTGAACCCCTCGGAAGAGCACCAGCTCCGTCGCCGCCTCGGACTGGAGTAGACCCCGGGGTTCGCATGGGGGTCGCGCCGCTCGCGCTCCTCTCTCTCCCGATCCTCGCCTGGGTCGCCGTCGGGGTGGGAGTGTTGGTGGCCTATCGAACCGGGACCTCGTCGACGGTGTTCCGGCTCGCGGCCCTCTTCCTCGGATTCTGGGCCATCTTCGCCACGACCGGACTGCTTTGGGTCTTGCTCAATGGGGGTTGGAGCGCCCTGCTCGCCCTCGTTCACGCTCCGCTGCTGCTCTTCCAGCTCCGGTATCTGGTCTGGTGGCTCGCCGGCGCCCTGGGTGCCTTCGTCATCTTCCTGGCGGCGTTCGTCCTGAGCCAGGCCGTGGGCCGGGGGTTCGTGATCCTCTTCCAGACCCGGCCGCTCGATTGGCCCTCCCGACTGGCGGCTCCGGAGGCGCCCACCTCGCTCCTCGCGTTCGCCTCCGCCACTCCGAACGCGTTCACCTTCACGCTGCTCGAGCGAGGGGGCCCCCGCCTCCTCCGGCGCCGGGACGTCATCCTCCTCTCCGAGGGGTTGCTCGGCGAGCTGACCCAAGTCGAGGTGGAGACCGTGGTCGCCCACGAGCTCGGCCATGTCCGCGAGCTGGACGGCCGCTACCTCACGTTCTTCCGGACGCTCTCGCGGATGATGCGGTGGGACCCGATCCTCGCGTTCTGCGCGGACCGGCTCACGGCTCGGGAGGAGCTACGGGCGGACCGGATCGCGGTCGAGTTGACGGGCCGCCCGCGCGCCCTGGCCCGAGCGCTCTACAAGGCGTCGCGTTTCGCTCCGCCCGCCCCGCCCGCCTTCTCCGCGAGCGGATTCCTTGGGGTAGGAGGCCGTCGCGGTCAACGGCAGGCGGCCGCCCGGATCCGCCGCCTCATGGATTGGGCGGAGAGCGGGCGGTACCCGGAGGAGCCCGGTGCCTAGAGGGGCTCCGGTCGGTCGGTTCGGGCTTCCGGCCACCCTGCTCGTCGTGGTACTCCTCGCGGCGGCGTCGATCGGCGCGTCTCCCGCGCGGGGCGCCGGAGCGCCTCCTCTCCCGCTCGCCCTCGACCGGATCTTCGTCAACAACATGACGGGGGCCGAGCTCGCGCCCGGTTCCGGCGGCGCAATCTCGATGAAGGTCGGTAACCCGCTCGCCGACGCGATGACGGGAACGGTCCTCACGGTCGGAGTGTACGCGTTCAACGCCTTCCCCGGCAATGCCACCTCGGGAGTGAACGTCGCCTCCGCTCCGGTCCTGTCGAACGTCACGTCCTCCGGTCTCGAGGTCAACGAATCCCTAGGAAGCCTGGCCACGCACGCCACCACCTCGCTCTCGATCTCGGTGCAAACGGCCGACTCCACGCCGGCCGGAACGTTCGCGATCCGGACCGCGCTCCGGTTCGTCGAGAACGGGACCGCCTACGTGTTGGAGTCCCGGGGATGGTTCACTTTCGCGACGTGGACGGCGGCCACGAACGGTCCGAACGGGAGCACCGACGTGAACCTCAGTCGGTTGGGCGTCTCGGGGATCCTTCCGGAAACCAGCCTCCTGGTCCAGTCGAACAACTTCGCCTACGCCCTCTGGGCCGTGCTGGGGGTCGGGCTCGTCGTGGTCGGGATCGGGGCGTGGCTCTACTTCCGTCGCTCGAACTCCAAGTCGGGGACCCGGCCCGTCCCGGCGGAGACCCAGGCGCCGAGGGCCTTCGGCACGAGACGGACGAGCGATGGGGACTGACGCAGCAGCTGCCGTGCGACGTGCGTCGGGAAGTCGATGTCGCCGAACGCGACGATCGTCGAAGCGAGCTCGGACCCTTGGATCGCCGCGATCAGCCGGTCCAGGTCGGCGTCGTCCAGGCGCTGGAAGAGGCGTCGCAAGTACAGGGCCCGATGGAACTCCTCTCCGAACTCCGCGTGCCACCGTCGTTCGTACTCCGCCAGGGAGCCGGCCCCCACGTCCCCTCGCTGGAGCGCGTCGTGCGCTACCGTCGCCGCGATCTCGGCGCACCGCATTCCGGTGAAGATCCCGCCCCCCGAGAGAGGCTTCACCTGCGCAGCGGCGTCCCCGACCAGGAGCACGCCGGGCCCGTGCGTCTTCGGAACGAGACCGATCGGGATCCCCGACACGAGGAAGGCCGTCGGGCTCGCGAATCGGACGCCGAACCTACGTTCCAGATGAACCACCAGCCGGTCGTAGTATTCTCGCGCCGAGGTGCCATCCGCATCGACGGCAACCCCCACGCGGGCGCCCCCGTTCCCGTCCGGTATCCACCATCCGAACAGACCGGGTGCGAGCCTCCGCCCGAGGTAGACCTCGACCGTCTCGGGATCCCCGGGGCTGCGGGGGAATTCCGCCTCGAACGCGGGTAGGATCTCGACCGGCCGGCGCAGTCGGAACGCTCGGGCGACCGCGCTCGCCACCCCGTCGGCCCCGATCACCAGACGAGCACGCACCACTAGGGTCTGCCGGTCCGGACCGGTCAGTTCCACGATCGAGCGGCCGGCCTCGGTCCCCTTGAGCCGGTCGAACCGAGTGGACGTGCGGTACTCGGCCCCGGCCTTGGCGGCGCGGTCGGCCAGCCGGAGGTCGAGACCCGCGCGGTCAATCACGAAGGCGCGCGGTTCCGGAGCCTTGAAGGAGACGGAGCCCAGGGAGGGGCCGAACACCGTGGCGCCCCGCACCGCGGTTCGGACCATTCCGGTCGAGCCCGCCAGGTCGAGCGCCCGCTGGGAGACGAGCCCCGCGCACTGGACCGGGATCCCGACGCTCGGGTGCTCCTCGACGACGAGCACACCGTGGCCTTGGCTCGCCAGCCGGTGGGCCGCGGTCGAACCGGCGGGACCCGCCCCGACCACCAGCACGTCGACGTCCATTCGAGCCCACGGAGAGGCGGACGACTAATAACCGTGGGTTTCGGAGGCGGGCCCCGTTCGAATCAAACCGCGACCAGCAGACGGACCAGGCCTCCCTGTTGGTACTGCACGGCCTCGTGCTGGTCCGGGGCGATCCAGGTCTGCCCGGACGGGTTGCCCGGATGCGGCAGACCGTCCGTGAACGAGTAGGGGTACGACACCCCCGTGGGTTCGGTGGCATTCCCGCAGACACGTCCCGTGTCGGCGAGGACGGCGCACCAGAGGTGAAACCCAAACGTCACTCCGTGGAAGGAGTAGTTCAGCCACGAAGCATTCCCGAAGAGGGACTCGGACTCGAAGGAATAGTAGGTTCCCTGGATCAGCTCCGTGCGGGAGGTAGCGGGAGGGGCGAGGATCGTCAGGACGACGAGGGAGATTCCGACCAGGGCCGCCAAGGTGGCCAGGGCGAGCGCATCCTTCCGATTCGGGGTCATTGCCCTCCCCGCGCCATGATACGGCCCACCAATACCGAATTCCCTAGGTGGTTTCCCGCGGGGGCGAGGATCTCGGAAGAGCGGTCGCCAACTCCCGCCACGGGGCCGGGACGAGGTCGGTTCGCTGGCGCGGCATCACGGCGGAGTCCTCGACCGGCACGGAGAGGCCCGCCCGGAGCGCGAGATGGCCGGTCCAGGCGATCATCGCGCCATTGTCGACGCAGAGGTTGCGGGGAGGGGCGAACATCCTCCCTCCCCGGTCCTCGACCATCTCCCGCACCATCCCCCGGAGCCGCTCGTTGCACGCGACCCCTCCGCCGAGGACGACGGAGCCGTGCCGTCGGTGGGCGAGCGCTCGCTCGGTGATCTCGGTGAGCATCGCGTACGCGGTGACCTCGACGGAGTACGAGAGGTCGGCCCGTCGGGCGCCGCGAGCGTGGAGGGCGAGGGCGGCGGTGAGCATCCCCGAGAAGGCGACATCCATTCCGTGGACGGAGTAGGGGAGGGCGAGCAGCTCGGAACCGTTTCGTGCGTCCTGCTCGAGCTGGGGACCGCCGGGGAAGGTACCGCCGAGCTCGATCCATAACTTGTCTAGGAAGTTCCCGATCCCGATGTCGAGCGTCTCGCCGAGGACCCGGTACCGGCCGCGGCCGTAGGCGATCACCTGCGTGTTCCCCCCGCTCGCGTAGAGGAGGAGGGGGTCGTCGAGCCCGCTGAGCACCCGGGCGATCTCGACATGCGCCACGCAGTGGTTCACCGGCACGAGCGGGCAGTCCCAAGCGAGCGAGAGCATCCGGGCGACCGTGGCTCCCGCACGGAGGCAGGGGCCCAGCCCCGGGCCCTGGGCGAACGCCACTGCCTCAACCTCCGAGGGCCTCACCGAGGCGGCTGCGAGCGCCTCCTCCACGAGAGCCGGAAAGACGTCGACGTGATGGTTGGCCGCCTCGCGCGGATGAATCCCGCCCTTCACGGGGCGGTGCATGTCGGAGGTCAGGGCTAGCACATGCGCCTCCTCGTCGACCAGCCCGACGGAGGCGGTGTGGGCCGTCGACTCGATGCCTAGGACGACCATCGTCGGAAGAACGGAGAACGGGTTATAACGAGAGGCCGACGCGCCCCCGGCGATCTACTCTTCGGAGGACTCGACGCGGAAGAGGACCTTCTTCCCGCGGATCGCGAGCTGGACGCGGTCGGCGAAGTCGAGCGACTCGCCCACCGACACCTCCCGACCCCACTCGTAGACGAAGTCGTACCCCTCGGTCTCCTCACGGAAGCCCATGTTCTCGAGACAGGACGCGATGTCGGAGTACGGGGCGCCTTCGCTGTCCAGTTGCAGGAGGAGGAACGTCTTGGTCATCACGTGGGCCCCGGTACGGCTGCCGACGACGAGGGTCCGGGCGGAGATAAGGCTCACCCCGAATCCGAATCCGCCGTGGGTCCCGGCGGGGCGTCGTCGAACTCGAGAGGCGGGGAAGCCGCGTGGGAGGTGACGCGCACGGCCACGCCGCGCGCGAGGGCGGGCATCTCGTGCGGCGCGAGGAGGAGGCGTCCCACGGCCAGGAGCTCGTCCTTCTCGTCCACGAGCAGGGCCGCGGTGCCGGGCACGAGCTCGGGGTCGGCCCGGGCAACGAACCGGGAGAAGAGCGTGCGCCCCGCACGGACGAACGGGACCGCGTCGTTCTGCACGACCACCCGTCCTGCGGACCCCGGGATCAGGGGATGGAGCTGCTGGGCACCGCGGAACGTCGGATGCGGGACTCCGTCCGTCCCGATCACGAACCACGGATCCTTCGGTCCGTTGATGCCCCGGAGTCGGCCGGTTCTCCGGGAGCGCTCTCCTCGGGCGACCGGACCGAGCTCGCGTGCCACCGCCGGTCCGTACTGCCATTCCAGAAGCTGTCTCGTCTGGAACGCGGTCCACGCCTCCGTCCAGTCGCGGTCAGGGAGGGACCCCGCGGGGAACTGCGCCTCGATCTCCTCCCGGACCTGGCGCGGCGGCCGGTGTCGGGGTGGGTCGAGGAACTCGTCGACCCCGAGGTACGGCCCCACCGGATAGAGGTCGGTGAGCTCGAGGGGCACGGGGCCCAGCGGCGTGGGGGTCTCCCAGCGGAGAGGAAGCCCGGCGGTATCTTCCAGTGGGACGTGCTGCAGGTACTCGGGGCGCAGACCAAGTCGCCCCACCGTCCGGGGCGCCGGCCGATCGCGTCGATAGATCTCGAGACGGCGGAGGAAGCGGACGACGGCGGGCCGGCCGCGGCTGCTCCGATCGATCTCCCGGAACGCCGGGCGGCTCTCGGGCTCCGTGGGGAGGAACACTCCGGAGTGGCGCTTCATCTCCTCGAGCCCGGCACGCAGAGCCGGGTGAGCGACTGCGCGACGCTCCGCGAGCTCCCAGAGCGTGCCCTGTCGGATCGCCTGGCGGACCCGGGCCATCTCCTCGGCGGAGGTGAGCAGGTTGTGGAGCGCGATCCGGGGTTCGCGTTCGGACGGGGGGAGCCGGCCCACGTCGGACAGCGGGAGTTCGGCGCAGAGGGGACAGCGGCAGACCGGTTCCACCAGGTCCTCGATCGCGACGGTTCCCTCGGGAAACAGGAGACGGCCTCGGCGCGCGAACTTCTGGTAGGCGGACGAGTCGACGAGGTCGACGCCGAACAGGGCGGCGAACGCGAACGTCATCGGATGCCCGGCTCCGAAGAGGTGGACCGCGCCTCCCGGGGTCAGCTCCGGTCGCGCGGCGGCCAAGGCCCGTACGAGCTCGACGAATCGGTACTGCTCCAGGAGGGGCACGACGCCCCCTACGGCGAGAACGTCCCCTAGGGCACTCGCCGCGCGGGCCGAGCGGGCGCGCAGCTCCGGGTGCGGGCCGCCTTGCACGGGAACCGCGAGGAGACCGGACCGCGCGGTCCGCGCCGCCTTCGAGCGGGCGATCGTGATGTCTAGCGCCGCGGCGGACGCATCGTACGGAGTGTCGGGTTCGGTGAAGAGGTCGAGGACAGTCGCGATGTCGGAGCCGATGGTCCCCTGGAAGGCGAGGATCTCTTCAGGTCCGACCTCGACCGAGCCGTAGGCGTGTTGCTGGAACGCCCCCGAGTCGGTCATGACCGGACCCGAGAACCCGATCAGCCGATGGATCCCGTCGCGCTCTGCGATCGCGCGTAACGGCGGCGTTCGCCACGTGATGTACGAGGAGGTGATCACCGCCCCGAGCCCGAGGCGCCTCCGCATTTCTTCGGGCGGGACCGGCTGTCGCGACGGGTCGGGATGGACCACCGGCAAGAGCGCGGGCGTCTCGATCGGACCGTGGGGCGTGGTCAGACGCCCGATGCGGGCGAGCCCGTCGCGCTCGAGCAGCTCGAACCCGGTCACGCGGAGCCTCCGGGTCGCGAGGCGGATCCCGGCGGAACGCCCTGATACGACTCCCGGATCCGGCGCAGGAGTCCCACCAGCATCGGTAAGGTGAGCTTTCCGGTGTTCGTGTTCTGCGGACTGGGGTGGTAGGAGGCCCAGAGCAAGGGGCCAGCCGCCCCCAAGGGGGCGCACGCTCCGTGGGCGAAGGGCGTTTTCGGGGCGGTTCCGCCGTAGACGACGGGAGCGACATCTCGGACCGCCTCCCAGGCGAATCCACCGAGGGCGAGGATGGCGCGGGTCTCCGGAAGGGCCTTCAATTCCCGCTCGAGATACGGCTGGCAATTCCGTTGCTCGGCCGGGGTAGGCCGATTCCCCGGCGGGGCGCAGCGCACGGCGGCGGTCAGGTAGAGGTCCGAATAGTGGAGGCCATCCCCGCGTCGGAGCGAGGTCGACTGGTTCGCGAACCCGGCCTCGTAGAACCCCCGGACTAGAAAGGCCGCCGACCGGTCCCCCGTGAACACCCGTCCCGTCCGATTGGAGCCATGGGCCGCGGGCGCCAGGCCCACGACCACCAGGCGGGCCCGCGGGTCTCCGAATCCGGGCACGCCGCGTCCCCAGTACTCTTGGTCCCGGAACTCCCGCTTCCGCTCCTGGGCGACCCGGGAACGATAGCTGACCAACCGGGGGCACCGGACGCAGGCGACCACCTCCCGGCGGATCTCTTCGAGCGCGTCGGGCACGCCGGCCCGGAGCGGAGCGTGGCTAAAGGGTCCCGGGGGGGTATCGCCGGATACTCACCTCACGTGACCTAGTGGTATAGAATGGGGGGATGCTTGTCTCCTCGATGAGCGACGCACACGTTCCCAGGGGGAGCCGAGTCAAACTCGGGGTCGTGGAGGGCGACCTCCGCGCCGAGAGGGACTCGACGATCGACGCCGATGGGACGATCCGGGTGACGGGAACGGCGCGCTTCCAGGGGAACGTGGAAGTGCTCGGCGACCTGGAATGCAACGCGTGGGATTCGGAAGACGGCCGGGTCCGGGTCCGCGGCAGCCTGACCGTGGCGGATTCGGTTCGGACCGATTCCGGCGAGCTCGAGGTCGGAGGCCTGTTCCGGGCCCGATCGGTGGACGTCGATCGCAAGTTGACGCTCTTAGGACCGGCCGTGACCGAGGACCTGGAGGTGGGAGGGATTCTCGACGGACGTTCGACCCTCACCGCGACCACGGTCTCGGTCGGCGGCCGGCTTCGCCTTGCGGGGAAGATCGAGGCCCGCTCGGTCGAGGCCGGTGGCGCGGTGGAGCTCGCCGACGTCTCGCTCGACGACCTGGAAGTGGGGGGTCTCGTTCGGATCGGCGGAGGCGAAGTCCGCCACAAGATCGATGTCGGGGGGAAGTTCCGGTCCGACGGCCCCCTGACCTTCGGGGATTTCGAGGTCGGAGGGTTTGCCGAGTTCCGGGACATCGGATCGGGCAAGTCCATCGATATCGGCGGCGTGATGACGGCCGCCAAAGACCTGACCTTTGATGTCCTCGAGGTCGGGGGAATCGGCGACATCCGCGGCAACGGAAAGGGACGGGATGTGCACATCGGCGGTCGCTTTTCGGTCGGCGGCTCGCTCCAACTCACCGGGGCCCTCCAAGTCGGCGGCAAAGCGAGCGTCCAGGGAAGCGTGCAGGGCGAGAGCCTCGAGATCGGTGGAAAGTTCGAGGCCGAGCGCGCGGTGCTGAGCGGCAAGGCCGAGATCGGAGGCGTGGTGGCCACCCGCGCGGGTCTCAAGGCGGCGACCATCCGCTTGGCCCATCGTTCTCGGGCCTCGGGACCGCTCATCGGAGGCCGGGTCGAGCTCGAGCGCCGGGCCAAGGTCGAGGACATCTACGGGGACGTCATCGAGCTCGACCGGGAGTGCGAGGCGCGGAAGGTCGTGGGCGGCGCCGTGCATCTCCGAGAAGGGGCCGTCGTGGACGAAGTGGTCTACACCCGAACGCTGAGCCTCGAGAAAGGTGCCCGGGTGAGGAACCCGCAGCAAGTGGCCGCACTACCGCCCTTCCCGCTCTGACCGGGGTTCGGAATGACCCCCGAGCGGAGCGGGCCCGACTCCGGCGCCCGCCGACGCGAAGCGACCGACCTCTACGCCACGGTTCTCGAGGTGGTCAAGCGGTATCACGGCGGCGCCCGCATCACCCGCGTCTCCTACGGCGCCGGCATGCCGGTGGACCGACTCCGGATCCTGATGGACCGACTGCTCTCCCTGGGACTGCTCGAGAGCGAGGAGGTCGACGGGCGACCCGTGTTCGACGTCACCGCCCGGGGGCAGGAATTCCTCGACACGTACTGGAAGATGAACGGATACCTGACGACCCTCGAGCTCTACGACCATCCGGGGGAACGGGTCTCGGGCTCCTCGAAGCGGGGCGAAACTCCGAGGAGAACGGATCCGATCGCGCGGAATGTCGAACCGGCGTTGCCCGCCCTGAGAGACCCCCCTCCACTCCCGGCCATGGCCACCGGCCCGAAGCCGGAGACACGCCGCCGCCGGAACCGATCCGGCCGGTGATCCGGGTTCGCCGTTCCGACAGGACGATGTCGCACGGCGGCACACCGACGGTCGAATTCGCTCACGTCGGAGTCGAACGAACGGTCCCGATGTCCCGGGGAGGGTTCGCCGCCGATCCTAGGGGTGGCAGCCGTTCACCGCGTAATCGTCCCCGTTGAACTCGGCGTAGCCAAAGTCCTCGTAGAGGTCCGATTCGGTGATCGTCACGTGGTTGACCGGGTCGTAGAACACCACCACTCCGTTGTTGGGATTGTCGGAAAGGATGACCGACGGTCCCAGCATCTGGTGCAAGGAAGAGAGGGTGCTCGACGGGATCGCCGAGTTGTCGTGGGCGCAGTCGGGGACTCCCCCACCGCCTCCCCCGCCTCCTCCGCCCCCTCCGCCGTGGCCCCCACCCCCGCCGCCCGGCGGGGCCAGGATCGGCTGCGGGTAGGCGTTCGGGGACAACGCCGCGGCGCCCATCAGGACGACCAGGACTAGGAACACCGCTCCGACCCGCACTGCGAGTGGCCAGCGGGCTGGGCCGGGGGGGATGCTCTTGGACTTGGTCGAGCCCTTCCGGGAGGACGGTCGGCGGTGGGGGACTCGGAGGGAGTGGGCGACCCGCCCCGCCACGACAGCCACATTCACCACGAGGAGAGCGAGGAGCACTCCGAGGGAGGGGAAGTAGAGGGACAACGCGATCGCACCCAATCCCACGCCTCCCCCGTAGAGGCCCTGGAAGAGCGGGTTGGACGGGGAGGTTCGGGGCTCGGTGACCATGTACAAGCCGAAGAAGATCACCGCCGGATCGATGAGCGTCAGCCAGAGCAGGTTCGTGTTGAGGGTCGTGCTCACGAGGAGCTGCACCACCGCGGCAGCGAGCCCGTACGCGACGAAGAAACCGAGCGGAATGCGCCACGACCGCGGGCTTCGGATGAGGAGAAGCAGGCCCAGCCCGACCATCAGATACTCCCCGAAGGGGCCGATCGCCACCCACCACGCCGGCGCGAGGCCGAAGATCACGGCCCCCAACACGACCGCGGTAACGGCGGGGTTGAAGAAGGGGTGTCCTTCGAACCGAAGAGCATGGCGGACGCCGATCGCCGCGAAGGTCACGGCCCCCGCGAGCACGAGCGAGACGGAGGGGGGCAGGAGCAGGGCGAGGAAGAGGCCCGTCGCCAGAGCGGCATCCGGGAATCGGATTCGCGGAAAGCGTGCCGATTGGAATCCCAGATCGGCCAGGACGGCCAGCAGCGGCAACGCGAGCAGGGAGAGATATCCCAGCCCGTGGAGCGCGTAGACCCCATACGCCCCCAACACCGCTAACGAAAGCCAAACCAGTCGGGCGGGCGGGAGGAACCGCGGCCACGCCAGCCGTGCTCGCGCGCGTCCGGACACCTTAGGAACGGTCATTCCGGTGGAAAATCCATCCCGGCGCTCACCATAAGCATTAGCTTACCCGACTACCCCCTTCGGGTCGAGGAGCGAAGTCGCCCAAGAACCGTACCCCACGGGGGCCGGCAGGGCCGTTAGCTGTACCGCGGGACCTTGGGATCGACGTCCTTCGACCAGGAATCGATCCCGCCCGATAGGTTGGCCACGTCCGGGAAGCCGTGATTCTCGAGGTAGCCCGCGATCATGGCGGACCGCATCCCACCATGGCAATACACGACGATCAGTCGGTCCTTCGGGAGTTCGGCGGACCGGGAGGCGACCTGGCCCATGGGAATGTGGAGGGAGGGCTCGATCACGGCGAGCCCGCGCTCCCAGGGTTCCCGCACGTCGAGGAGGACCACCTTCGAGGGCCCGGCCTTCATCTTTTCCGCGACCTCCTCCGGCGCGAGCTCGTCCACCATGGGCGAGAGCGAAGGAGACCGACCCTTAGAAGTTGCGGTCGACCCGGCATCACGCGAGCCTAAATCCCCGTTCGGGCTCGGTCGCTCGATGAAAGTCAAGGACCCGGTCTGCGGAATGATGGTGGAAGTCACCGCGACCACCGTGCGTGGGACGTACGGAGGTAAGGAGCTGTACTTCTGCGCACAGACCTGCAAGCGGACCTACGAGCGCATGCACACCCCGGATTCCAAGTAGCCCCTTTTCCTTCAACGGAGTCCCGAGCGGCCATGGCCACGGACCCGATCTGCGGCATGTTCGTGGACGAGCGAACCGCCTCCCTGCGGCTTGACCGGGACAACCGAACGTACTACTTCTGTTCCGAGAGCTGCTTGAGCTCGTTCGCGTCCCCCGAAGCGGCCCGACGGCGAGTGGGCTACCGCCTCGCGGTGGCCTGGCCCCTCGCGATCGCCGTCGTCGTCCTCACGTACGCGATCCCGTCCACTCCCGCGTTCTATCTCGCGGCCCTCTTCGCCGGAATCGTCCAGGTGTACGCCGCGGCTCCCTTCTACCGCGGAGCGTGGGACTCCTTCCGAAGCCGCATGTTCAACATGGACCTCCTGATCGCGGTCGGAACTACGACCGCCTACGGATACAGCCTCTGGGCCCTCGTCCGGCCCGGGTCGGTACCCGGGGCCTACTACTTCGACGCATCCAGTCTGATCGTCGCGCTCATCTTGACGGGGAATTACATCGAGACCCTGGTGCGCGACCGCGCGGGCAGCGCGCTCCATCACCTGAAATCCCTGCTCCCTACCCGGGCCGACCGGGTCGAAGGTACCGAAGTCCACACCGTGTCCGTCGACGAGCTCCGTCCAGGAGATCTGGTCCGGATCCGCCCCGGCTCGCGGTTCGTGGCCGACGGGATCGTACGGGCCGGGAGGTCCTCCGTCGAAGAGTCCCTTCTCACTGGGGAGCTCCTTCCCGCCCCGAAGGGACCGACCGACCCGGTCCTCGCGGGCTCGATGAACGGGGACGGGCCCCTGGATGTCGAAGTGACCGGAACCCCCTACGACTCCTTCGTGGCCCAGATCGGCCGCCTCCTCACCGACGCCGAGTCGGCCCGGGTGCCGCTTCGAAGGACAGCCGACCGCATCGCGGCGATCTTCGTCCCCGTAGTCCTAGCGCTCTCCGTTGCCGCCGCCCTCGCTTGGTTCTTCTGGGGCGGAGCCAGTGCGCCCGTTGCACTGTTGATCTTCGTCACGGTGGTCATCACGGCATGCCCGTGTGCCTTCGGGATCGCGACTCCGGCCGCGATCGCCGTGGGAGTGGGGCAGGCGGCGGGCGAGGGGATTCTCTACCGGGGGGGTGACGCTCTGGAACGCGCGGCTCGCGCGAACCTTCTTTTCATCGACAAGACCGGGACCCTCACGAGCCTCGCTCCCTCGGAGGTCGACGTGATGCCGGCCGCGGGCCAGTCGAAGGAGTACGTCCTCGGGCTCGCGGCCGGTCTCGAGCTCGGATCCGAGCACGTCCTGGCGCGGGCCGTTCGCGAGAAGGCGAAGGACGCGAACGTCCCACCTCTCCGCGTCGACGAGGTACAGGTTGATCCCGGGCGGGGCATCCGAGGCCGGGTGGGGAGCTCTCCCGTGGCGATCCTGGACGGCGGAACGGCACGTCGGGAGGGAGTCGGCCTCGAGGGCCTCGCCCCCGCGGCGGACCAAGCCGACTCGTCCGGAGCTGGGTGGTCGGTCGTGGTCGCAGAGGGACGCACGGTGGGGATCCTGCTCTTCCGGGCGAGCCTCTCCGGCGGTGCCCGCGAGGCGATGCGAGCGCTGCGCGAACTGGGCATCCCGGTCGTGATGGTCACCGGCGACCGCCTCGCCTCCGCCCAGGCCGTCGCACGGGAGCTCGGGATCGAGCGGGTCGAGGCGGGCGTCCGACCCGAAGAAAAGGTAGCGTTGATCCGTCGATCCCTTTCGGCCGGACATCGGGTGGCGTTCGTCGGGGACGGGATCAACGATGCCGCCGCGTTGGCGTCGGCGGATGTCGGCCTCGCGATCGGAACCGGGACGGACGTGGCGAAAGAGGCGGGTCAGGTACTGCTCGTCCGACCCGACCTGCGGGCCGTTCCCCGCACCTTCGAGATCGCTCGCAAGACGGTCGCGCGAGTCCGATGGAACCTGACCTGGGCGCTGGGGTACAACCTGGTCCTGCTACCCATCGCGGCCGGCGCTCTCATCCCCGTGTGGGGATTTCGTGTGTACCTGGTCCTCCCGATCGCGGGCGCGGTCGCGATGGGCCTCTCCTCGACGACCGTGGTCCTCGCTTCCCTCGGCCTTCGTTGGTCGATCCGCTCCCGACGGGCACCGATGGCCGCCGTCCCGACCGCGACGGCGTGAGGCGAGACCCGGGCCACTCCGTCGTGCCTGCCAAGACGTAGCACGTTGGGCGAACCACTTTTGAGCGTCACGGGACCTGCCCGCCCACCTTGGCCCGACGGTCCCCATGACTCCCAGCATCGAAGCGCGACAGCTCACCCGCCGATTCGGGACGTTCACGGCGCTCGACCACCTGAACCTTCACGTGGAGGGGGCGAAGTGCGTCGGATTCCTGGGACCGAACGGCGCGGGCAAGACGACGACGTTGAAGATGTTCACCGACCTGATCTTCCCGACCTCCGGTGAGACCTTCATCAACGACATCTCGGTGCAAAAGAACCGCAAGGCCGCGCTCGCCATGTGCGGGAATCTGATCGAGACCCCCGAGATCTATGGCTCCCTGACGCCTCGCGAGGCCTTCGAGATGGTGGGCGGCCTGCGGGGGATGAACGCCGCCGAGATCCGGTCCCGGACCGAGATCGTTCTCGGCGAGGTCAAGATGGAGGAATGGACCGACCAGAAGATCGGCCGGTTCTCGAAGGGGATGAAGCAGCGGATCAACATCGCGGCCTCCCTCCTCTCCGACCCCGAGGTCGTGATGCTCGACGAACCGAGCACGGGCCTTGACCCTCGAGGGATGGCCGAGGTCCGGGACATCGTCCGGGGGCTCAAGAAGGGCCGTCGACTGATCTTCATGAGCAGCCATATCCTGAGCGAAGTGGTGGACGTCTGCGACGAGGTCGCGCTCGTCAACCGCGGTCAGCTCCTTTTCTACGACACGCTCTCGAACGTCGAGAAACGGCTTTCCAGCGGTACCACGTCGATCGACCTCAGCTTCACCGGACCGGTCAGCGACGACACCATCGGCTCTCGGATCACCTCCCTGCCCGGTATCGTGGGGGTTTCCCGGGTCGACGCCCAGCGGTTGACGGCGATGGTCGCGGGCGGACCTCAGGTCCAGGCACAACTCTTGGAGCAGTTGGTCACCGCGCATATCGGACTCGTGAGTTTCCAGCCCTCGCGCAGCGCGCTCGAAGAGGTCTACCTGCAGGAGATCTCGAAGGGGGACTCATGACGATGCCCACGGTCTCCACGGCGCCCGACGGTTCGGTGCCCCCCTCGCTGGGTCGGCTCCCCGGCACGCTCACGCAGGCGCTCCTCCTCTCCCGCTACCAGTTCCGGGACTACCTCCGGGCCCGACGGTTCATCCTCATGATGGCGATCGTCGCGTTCATCGGGGCGATCCTCTCCTACGTCCTCTACTACTTCAACGGGGCTGGCCTCAACAGCGACGCCGACTCCTTCTACGGCACTCTCTGGGCCGGGGGCGTCACGGTCGTGATCATCTTCTCCGGGATCATCTTTGGCGGCGACGCGATCGCCGGCGAGTTCCAGTACAAGACCGGGTACTTCCTCATGGGCCTCCCGGTCCGCCGGGCCAGCGTGTACGTCGGCAAGTTCCTCGCCGCGTTCGCCGCCTCGGTGGTCGCGGTGCTGGTCTACCTCCTCATCCTCGTGGCCAACGGGTCGCGGTATCTCGGCGTGGCGAACGCGTTCCCGGTATCCCTCTTCGAGTCGTTCGCGATCGCGTTGCTCTACATGCTCGCGTTGCTGGGGGCGGTCTTCATGTTCAGCTCGATGTTCAAGAACAGCCTCTACGCCGTGCTCGTCGTCGCGGTCCTCTTCCTCTTCGGGTTCACGCTCATCGAAGACCTGATCGCCGGCCTCGTGAAGATCGAACCCTGGTTCATCATCACCTACGCTCAGAACGTGATCTCGTACCCGTTCCTGGCGACCTTGCCCCCGCATGTGGCCACGGTGACGGTGGGCCGGGGGGGGAGTATCACCACGTACAGCCCGACCTACCCGGAGGGTTTCGCCGTCATGGGCGGCTACTTCCTGCTCACGGCCGTCGGCGGGCTCGCCCTGTTCGAGCGCGAAGAGTTCACGTAGCGCTATCCGAAGGCGCCTTTCGGTTCGGCTCGCGAACCGACCCTTTCCTCCCGCGCGACGCCGGGTGCGGGTCCTGGGCCCCTCCCCGAAGGAGCGATCCCGGCCGATTTTTCGGGAAAGCCTTATGGCCCGTACCCACGTCGAGCGGTTCCGGACCGATGGGCGACCAGGACCTCTCGACCGAGCTCACGGGCCAAGGCTACCAGCTGGTCGGGAAGCACAGCGCGGTCAAGCTCTGCTACTGGACCCGCGAATCCCTCGAACGCGGACGGGACTGCTACAAGGGCCGGTTCTACGGCATCGAAAGCCACCGATGCCTCCAGATGTCCCCGGCGATCGATTCGTGCAACCTCCACTGTCGGTTCTGCTGGCGGAACCAGGGATGGGAGAACGACGCGATCATGCCGGAGTTCGACGACCCCGAGTCCCTCCTCGATCGCTCGATCGACGCGCAGCGTCGGATCCTTTCGGGGTTCAAGGGGGACCCGTCGGTCTCCCTCGAGCGGTGGGACCAGTCGCAGTCCCCCCGGCACATCGCGATCTCCCTGACCGGGGAGCCGACCCTCTACCCGAAGATGAACCGGTTCCTGGAGCTCGCCCACGAGCGGGGGATCACGACCTTCCTCGTGACGAACGGGACGAACCCGGACGCACTCCGAGCCCTCCATCCCCTCCCCACGCAGCTCTACGTCTCGGTCACGGCCCCGAACGCCGAGGTCTTTCGTCGACTCACGCTCCCGGCCCACGACGATGCGTTCGAGCGGCTTCGGGAATCGCTCGCGATCGTGCGCGACCTCCGGACCCGCCGGGTGGTCCGCCACACGCTCGTCAGGGGGTGGAACTTGGGTTGGATCGGCCAGTATGCCGAGCTCGACCTCCTGGCGCGGCCGGATTTCATCGAGCCCAAGGGGTACGTCTACATGGGAAGGTCCCGCCAGCGCCTCGGGAAGGACCACGTGCCGACCCACGAGGAGATCGGGGCATTCGCCGAACGCCTGGCCCGGCGGACCGGCTACCGCGTCCTGGACGAGTCCCCGGAATCGAAAGTGGTCCTGTTGGGCCTGCGCGCCGAGGGTCGCTACCTTCCGGGGCGGGCTCCCGCCTTGGAACCCGGGGTGTCCGGACCGGTCGGCGCGGTTACGTGAGCCGCCAGTTCACGACTTCGACGAGGATCCCGGCCGCGATGCCGAGGCCGATCACGATGTACGGGTTGATCTTGAGCGCCCGCGTCTCCTCCATATCGTAGTACTGGATGAGGCCGGCCGCGCTGGAGAAGCCGGAGCGCTTGCTGTCGGGCATGGACGTCCGTCCGAGCTCGCCACGACTATATAATCACCGACCGGCGGCGGGAGGCCTGCTCCGGCGTCCTATCGACGGAGGCCCCAGCCACCGAGGTCGAGCACGGCGTCCTCGACCGTGTCGTGCAGTCGTCCCGAGATCCCGCCCCCGTACCCAACCCCGCCGCCGTTGAGCAGGCGATCGAGGAACGATCGGGGTGGGGCGATGCGAACGGCCTTACGGACCGGAACTCCGGTGGCCGCGGCGAGGGCCTCCATCGCGCCCTCCCGATCGGAAAGGGCATCGATGAGACCGAGTTGGAGCGCCTGACGGCCGGTCCAGACCTCGCCCGTGGCGAGCGCCCGGATCTCCTCGACGGGGCGTTTCCGCTCCCGGGCCACGAGACCGACGAACTCGTCGTACCCTTCCTGAGCGACCGTGAGCATCTTGGAGCGCTCCACGTCCGTGAGCGGGCGGTAGCCTTGGTAGGCGTCCTTGTGCTCCCCCACGTGCAGGAGCTCGACCGAGATCCCGAGCTTCTGGAGGAGCTCGCGGACCGCGATGTGCGGCATGATCACGCCGATCGACCCGACCGCCGATTCGGGGTAGGCGAAGACCCGCCGGGCGCCCAGCGCCGCCATGTAGGCGCCCGAGGCCCCGATCGACCCGATCGCGGCGTAGACCGGTTTCGCCTGGTCGAGTCGCTTCACCGCGAGATAGAGATCGGTCGAGGCGATCACCTCGCCCCCTCCACTCGAGATGTCGAGCAACACGCCCCGGTATCGGGCGCGGCGTCGGAGCTCCTGGAAGAGGCGGAGGAACGGCTCTACGGAACGCTCTCGGATCGTGCCCCGGAACGAGACCAGCGCCAACCGCTCCCGCATCTCCGTCTCCGGAATCTACAGGGCGGGAGTCGGTTATATCCCCGACGCGAGGCCGCTTGAGGGAACGATTCAAGTAACCCGGGCGTCGAGTCGGAAGCGTGCGACTCCTGATCCGGAGCCCGTGGCCGGTCGTGGCCCTCCTCCTGTTCGCCCCCTCGATCCCCGAACTCCTGACCGGGTCGACCCCGATCACCGAGCTGGTCTACAGCCCGATCTACTTCGCCTTCGCCTTCGCGGGGATCGTCGGGCTCTACGGCGGCGGCGCCCTCCTGATCCGGGAGTTCACCGCCTACTTCCACAAAGGATGGGCCTCGGTCCTCCTGCTCGGCGCGGCCTACGGGATCGGCGAGGAGGGATTCGCGGTCCACACCTTCTTCGAGACCTCCGGGAATCCCGTCGGTCACTTCGCCACGTACGGGCACGCCTTCGGAGTCGACTGGCTTTGGGCATTCTCTCTATCGATCTTCCACGCGACGTACTCCATCGCGCTGCCCATCCTCCTCGTGGGACTCTTCTATCCCGCGACCCGCGACCTCCGGTGGCTGGACCGGGGTGGGGTGGCTCTCACCGCGGTGGTCTACCTCTTCGTAGTGGGCCTCTTCGCGGTCGTCGTGGGCCACGGTCCCACGCCCGCGATCTTCGCCGTGTTCCTCGGGATCTCGATCGTCCTGATCGCGCTCGCGTGGTGGGCTCCGCGCGACCTCCTCGTCCCGCGGCCCGGCCCCGTGCGCATTCCCCCTTGGGTGATCGCCCTCGCGGGCTCCCTCCCCTTCGACGTGTGGACGGTGCTCCTGGTCCTCTCGAGTCACCCCGTCCTGCCCGCGTGGGCGGCCGGCGTGGTCATCGTGCTGGTGGGTCTCTTGGCCCTCGGGGTCGTGCTCCGATACGCCGGCACCGAGCGAACGGAATGGACCAAGTTCTACATCGCTTCCGGCATGATCGGGGTCCTCGCCGTGTGGGACGTGATCGTGGAGTTCTCGGTGCCGGGCATTCTCGTGGTCACGGCCGTGTTCCTCTACCTGTTGTTCCGACTGCACCGCACGATGCGGGCGCGCGAGGTCCAGCCCCCGGTCGGGGCGGCCGGAGCTCCCGCGCCCCCCACCTGAGCGCCCCTCCGGTCGCCCTACGGGTGACGTCCGAGAAAATCCACGAGCGTGGCCATGTAGCGCGGTCGTTCCTCCCAGAACGCGAGGTGGGAGCTCTCCTCGAAGAGCCGGTACTCGGAGCGGGGGATCCCCTGGTGGATAGAGCGGGCCACGGTCGGGGTCACCTCGTCGTAGCGCCCCGCCGTGACGAGCGTGGGGACGTGGATCTCGCCCAGACGGCGGGTGACGTCCCAGTCCCGGATCGTTCCCACGATCGTGAACTCGTTCGGGCCGTTCATCCGCCCGTACTTGGGCAGGCTGACGTGGTCCAAGGTGTACTGTAATTCCCGGGGCCACGGGTCGAGGCGGCAGACGTGTCGGTGGTAGAACTCCTGGACCGCGGCCAGGTACTCCGGCTGGCCGTAGTCCCCCGTCGATTCCCACCGAGCGAGAGTATCCCGGATCGGAGCCGGCAGTTCGCCCTTCAGCCGTTGCATCTCGCGTACCGTGAGCGGCACGCTGGCGAGCCCGCTGGCACTGATGAGGGTCCTGAGCCCCTCCGGATGGGCCAGCGCATAGGCGATGGCCAAGAGGCCACCGTAGCTCGAACCCAAGAGATGGACCCGTCCCAGCCCGAGAGCTCTCCGGAGGAGTTCCAGGTCCTCGGTGTCCCGCTCGACGGAGTACTCCTCCGGCTCGCGGGCGAGGTCGGACTTTCCACATCCGAGCTGGTCGTAGTAGACGATCCGGTATCCGGCGCCGGCGAGATCATTCAGCGAGAGCAGGTAATCGTGGGTCATGCCGGGCCCCCCGTGGAGGGCCAGCACGGTGCCGCGCGGCCCGGGGTCCCCGACGCTCTTCCAGTACAGCCGGTAGCCCTGGATCGTGGTGTAGCCGTCGCGGATCGGAGGGGTTGGTGGGGCCACGACAGGGAATGGCGCCAGCCTATTTCGGCGTCGCGGTCGCGACCCTGGCCCCCTCACTTCCCGCGGCGCTCCCCGGGCCCGGACCGGAGGGGAGGAAGCGGTCCGATAGGTTCGGTGTTGGCGCGGTGGCCCACGGTCGGGGCGTCCTCCGCGCCCCATCTCGGAGGGTCGTTCGGCTTAGCCGGGCATACTCGATCGGTTCTCGGAGGGTAAAGGCGTTCATCGATCGGGAAGATGGGTCCCAGGGGCTTACCCCGGACGCACGGGGGACGCTCACGTTCGGTGACCTCCAGAAGCTACGGCCCCCGGCCGGAACGGATATCGCCAATCGCTCACTGGATGAGTCGTGTCGGATCCCCCGCTCGAGGTGGACATCCGGTCCCCCCCGGCGGACCTGGATGGTCGGATCGAGTGGTTTGGCCGGGTCAGCGATCGCCTCGTCCTCCTCGAGGAGTATCCGCTATCGGACATCGCGTTCGCCGTCGACCAGATCGCCGCCAGCGTCCAGGATCACCTCCACGAGGTCGCGGGAAACCCAGAACGACGTGACGGGGTCGCCGGGCCTTCGACAGGGCCGGCGGCCGTCCTGCGGGCGGACCACGGACTCTTACCGGTTTCCCTCGAACAGCTTCGTTGGTTCTACGGGATCGTCGCGCGTGAGGATCACGGCGGGCACCGGCAGGCGCTCGGACAGTACGGCAAGGTACTCGCGGAGGCGCTCCAGCGACACCGCGAGGAAGAACGGGAGCGGCAGACCGGGGGGGCCGAGCCGGCCAGTGGGCCCCGAACGCTCGCCGAGAAACCCTAAAGAGCCGCTGTCGGAAGGGCGACTCGGACGGACGATGGGGGAGCGGACGAACGAGGCCGTCTGGGTAGAGCGATACCGACCGACCTCCCTCGCCGAGATGCTCGGCCAGGAGTCGATCGTGACCCTGCTCCGCTCGTACGCCGAGAAGCGCTCGATGCCCCATCTCATGTTCGCCGGCCCCCCAGGAACCGGAAAGACCACGGCCGCGCTCGCCCTAGCCCGAGACCTCTTCGGGTCCAGCTGGCGCCAGAACTTCTTGGAGTTGAACGCGAGCGATGAACGGGGGATCGACACGGTCCGGACCACGATCAAGCAGTATGCCCGAACGTCCCCCCTCGGGGACGTCCCGTTCAAGCTCCTCTTCCTCGACGAGGCCGACAATCTGACCTCGGAGGCCCAGGCCTCCCTGCGACGCCTGATGGAGCGGTACTCGGGTTCCTGCCGGTTCATCCTCTCGTGCAACTACTCGTCCCGCATCATCGACCCCATCCAGTCCCGATGTGCGGTCTTCCGGTTCCGCTCCTACTCCCCCGAGGCGATCCGCCAACAGCTCGAACGCATCGCCAAGGCCGAGGGCAAGAAGGTCGACTCTGAGGCGTACGAGGCGATCCTGGCCTCGAGCAGTGGGGACATGCGACGGGCCATCAACCTTCTCCAACTCACGGCCACCCACGCCGACCATGTGACGGCCGAGACCGTGCGGGAGCATGCGAGCATGCCGCTCCGTCGTGAGGTGGAGGGGATGCTGGCGGCGGCGCTGACCGGGAACTTCCGCGAGGCCCGAAGCCGCCTCTATGCCCTCTTCACGGACCGGGGCGCGGCTGGTGAGGAGATCCTTCGCGCGATCCACAGCTATCTCCCCGACATCGGCGACCAGGTGTTGCCGCCTCGGGAGAAGGTACGTTTGGTCGAGTACCTGGGCGAGGTCGACTTCCGGCTGGCCCAGGGGGCATCGGACCGGATCCAGCTGGAGGCGGTCCTCGCCCATATCGCCGCGGGCGCGCCGCCCGCGAAGTGAGACCCATGGCACGCCAGGCGGATGTGGGAGGGAAGCCCCGGATCCCCCGGCGCGCGGTCGCTGTCGGAGAGCTGACCCTGGGCGCGAGCACCCGCTCCGCGATCCGCCGCCGTGGAGTCAAGAAGGGGGATCCGATCGCGACCGGCGAGATCGCGGGCCTGTTGGCGATGAAGCGGACCCCCGAACTCATCCCCCACTGCCATTCGGTCCCCTTGACGTCGGCGGCCGTCGAGCTGACCGTGTCCCGACGCGGGGTCCGCGTTCGCGCGGAGGCCGAGACGGTGGACCGCACGGGAGTGGAGATGGAGGCGCTCGTCGGGGCGACGGTGGCGCTCCTCACGGTGTGGGACATGGTCAAGTACCTCGAGAAGGATGGCCGAGGCCTCTACCCGCACACCTCCCTCGGACCGGTCCGGGTCCTTCGAAAGAGGAAGGGCGGGAGGATCACCGCATGACCGAACCGCATCGGACCCCCGCCGCCGCGAGCCGCCACCACCTGGGAGGCACCCGCCGCCTGTCCTTCGGGATCCTGTCGGTCTCCGACACCCACACCGAGAGCGACGACCCGTCGGGCCACCTCGCCCGGGACTTGGTCTCCCAGGGTGGCCACGACGTCCTCCATTACCGGCTCGTGGCGAACTCGATCGCCGACGTGCGCGATGCGCTCGAACCGTGGCTCGCCGAGATCCCGCTCGAAGTGGTCATCACCGTGGGCGGCACCGGAGTGAGCTCGCGGGACCTCACGGTCAACGCCCTCGAGGTGATGGGAGGAAAGAAGCTCGAAGGGTTCGGCGAGATCTACCGGTCGCTCAGCTTCCACGAGGTCGGGCCCCTCGCGATCATCAGCCGCGCCGCCCTCTACCTGATCCACGGGAAACCGGTCTTCGTCCTTCCCGGTAGCGAGCGCGCCGTACGGACCGCGGTCGAGAAGCTGATCCTGCCGGCCGCCATCCACCTGGTCGAAGAGCTCGAGCGCTAGCGCCTCGCATCCCGCTGGAGGGCGAGGGCGCCCATGGGGGGCGGTCCGGCGTCGAGCACCTGGGCCGGGACGCCCTGGGTCCGGCAGAAGGCGCTCCAGGCGGTGTTGGTGTCGATATGGTGCGCGAGGAGGATCCCGCGCGGCGTGAGCCGCTCCCATGCCGCGTGGAGCTCGAACCGAGCGCGGGCGGCGACCGGTCCGTTGTCGTAGAAGAACAGGTCGACCTGGCCGAAGTGGGCGAGGATCTCCCGCAGCCGGGCCTCCGTGTTCCCGAGGGCGAGGGTCCATCGGGTCCTCAGGTTCGGCGGGACGAACTGACCCATGGCGACCTCGTGGACGCCCGCCGAACGACCCGCGGTGGGTCCGGGGCCGAGGGAGGTGAGCTCGCCGGATCCGTTCGAGTCGAGGGCCGCGAGGATCCAGGCGGTCGAATACCCGGGGCCGACCCCCGTCTCCAGGACCACCTGGGGACGCTGGGCTCGGACGAGCAGGTAGAGGAGCGCGCCCTGGGGCAGTTCGCTCGTGAACGCGACGCCCGCTCCCCGTTCGAGGAGCTGGTCGGGCAGGTCGGCGGCGCGGAGCTCGCGCCGGTACCGCTGGAGCTCGGCCTCCGGAACGCCGGTCATCGCGGCGATCCGGTCGAGCGCCGTCTGGCGGAAGAGGAGCATTCGTTGGCGTATGCCGCGGCGGGCGGCCGGCGAGATGAGCGAGCGTCGGCGTGCGCCGCGGTCGACGAAAGGCACCGATTCTCCTGGAGTCAATTCCATCTTTTCGACCTCATATCGGCGGTAGGGGGAGGCGTCACCGCAACAAGTACCTGAGGGGTGACTCCCTACAAAGGATGTGCGTCGCCCGTCGGCACCACTCGGTGACGTCGAATTCCGCGTACGATTTAATATCGGAACGGCGTCCGGATACCCATAGGTGCGAAATGGCGGTGCAAGAGGTGGGAGGGCCTAACTACGACAAGTTCGCCCAGGACAACGGGGCAGCCGTGATCGATGTGTGGGCCCCCTGGTGTGGACCGTGCCGGATGGTGTCCCCCATCGTCGACCGGCTGAGCGAGAAGTACCGCGGCAAGGTCGCCTTCGGGAAGATGAACTCCGATGACGACGGGGAGAAGGCGGGTGCTCTCGGGATCATGAGCATCCCCACGCTCCTCTTCTACAAGCAGGGCAAGCTGGTCGACCGGATCGTCGGGGCCTACCCCGAAGAGGTCATCGACGAGCACATCCGTCGCCTGCTGTGACTGTCCCGCCCGAGGGACGGGCGCCGGACCCGGCACCGGGTCGGCGCGACGACTGAGACGGTAACGCTAATCCCCCGAGCGGAACGGGAGGGGGTATGAGCACTCCCGCCACCGACCCGCAGCTCCTCCGCTACGTCTTCCAGCGGAAGCTGGACGAGATCGCCCAGTGCCGGGGACGGGCGACCGAACTGATCTCGCTCTATGTCTCGCCGGGCAAGCAGATCTCCGACGTGATGAGCTACCTACGGAACGAGTACGCCCAGAGTTCCAACATCAAGAGCCGGACGACCCGAAAGAACGTGATGTGGGCGATCGAGTCCCTGATGGGCCGGGTGCGCGGGTTCAAGGAGCCGCCGACCAACGGGGTCGCCTTCTTCGTGGGCAGCAAGGCCATCGGTTCCGACAAGTCCGAACCGGTGACCTTCATCGTCGAGCCGCCCGAGCCGCTCCACACCTACCTCTACCGGTGCGACTCGACGTTCTTCCTCGAACCGCTCCTCTCGATGGTCCACGAGCCGGACCTGTGGGGCCTCCTCGTGATGGACCGCGCGGAGGTGACGATCGGCCTCCTCCGCGGGAAGCGGACCGAGGCGCTTCGGAACCGCCAGTCGATGGTCCCCTCCAAGCACGGGCGGGGCGGCCAGTCCCAGCACCGCTTCGAGCGGATCATCGAGCACGCCGCCCACGACTTCTTCGTCAAGATCGCCGAGATGTCCGGCGAGATCTTCCTCCCGAAGAAGGAGCAGCTGAAGGGGATCCTCCTTGGCGGGCCGGGGGCGACGAAGGAGTACTTCTACAAGGAGGCCTACCTGCATTACGAGCTCCAGCAGAAGGTCGTCCAGCCCCTCTTCGACACCGGGTATACCGACGAGTACGGACTGAAGGAGCTGGTCGAAAAAGCTACCCAGACCCTCCACGGGCTCGAGCTGACCGAGGAGAAACGTCTGGTCCAGCGGCTGCTCGGCGAGGTCCGCAAGGCGGAGGCCGGGCTCGCGACGTACGGCGAGGTCGACGTGAACCGGGCCCTCGACCTCGGCGCCGTCGACGTCCTCGTCATCTCGGAGGGGCTCCGGCGCCAGCGGGTCACGTTCCGGTGCACCGCGTGCTCGAAGGTGTTCCTCCGGACCCTCCCCGACGAGGAGGTGGATGCCGTGCTCGACGCCCCGTGCCCGAACTGCCAGCAACGTCAGGTCACGGAGGCGTCGAGCGAGGACTTCGTCGAAGGGCTCTTCCGGCGCGCCACCGAGTCCGGCGCCACGGCCCGCCTCGTCTCCGGGGAGAGCGAGGAAGGGGAGATGCTCACGAAGGGGTTCGGCGGGATCGGAGCGATCCTGCGGTACCCGATGCCGAGCCCGGTGGCCCTCCGACCCTGTTCGTCGACGCAGAACGGTCTGTGAACCATCGCGGCGCACCGCGAGTGAGCTCGTGCGGCGCCGAGCCTACCAGAGGTTCCCGAGCGGATCGTCCTCGGGAGGGGGCGATTCGGGGGTGGTAGGTGCACGGCCGGCGAGGGGGCGGGACGAGCTGCCCGGAGGGTAGAGCGAGGAGTTCGGGTAGCTCGGAGGCGGGAGGCGACGACGTTCCACGACCACGGCGATCACCGCGAGGGCGAGGACTGCGATGGCGCCCACGCCGATCAGGCCCAAGAGCCCGTGCAGGAAACCGGGAGTGCTCGACCCCGACGGACATCCGGTCCCCGTGATGAGGCACAGCTGGGTCGCTTCGCTCTGGGAGGCCGACTGCGGTTCCCCCTGGACGACGGTCTGCGGGGCCGTGTCGGGGGTCGCGCCCGTCGCGAGTTCCGTGAAGCCGGACGACGCCGGGGCTACGCTCGTGGGCTCGAGGCTCTGGGAATCGTAGACCCACTCCGAGGCGCCGAGGCCGAAATGTCCGCCGACCTGCGGGCGGACGTCCAGGAAGCCCATACCGGCCGTGGCCTGGCCGGAATCGTTGGCGGACCACGGCTGGGCCGAACTTCCGACGAACAGGTCGCTCGCACTGGGAACCAGGATGAACCCCTCCCGGACGGCGAACGGACCCTGAATGACCAGTCCGATCTCCGGATACGTGACACCGCCGAGGGCGATCGAGTTGGAAGGGGAGTAACTCCCGAGGACGGAGACGTTCCCCGAGCGCTCGACCGGGAAGTAGCCGTGGCCCGACACGTTCCAGTTGGCGAGCGGGGCCGCGTGGGAGTGGAAGTAGGCGTACGAGGCGTTGGCGCCGGCTTTGAACGAGGCGGTGGAATTCCACTCCTGGGCCGAGGTGAGGTCGGTCGGGAAGAGGCCGAGCGGGGTACCGAAGGTGACCGAGGTGGTGGCGTCCACCTGAGCCCCGAGGTAGGCCGAACGGGCGACCCCGACATTGAGGGAGGCGGGCAGGTACGAGCTGGTCGACTCCGTGAAGTTGGCGGTCTGAAGGCTGCTGGAGCCGAGGAGAGCGAAGGCGGGAACCGCGGATCCTCCCTCGTAGACCGTCCCGGCGGTGGTGAGGTTCGCCGTAGCGTTGTCCGTCTCCCACAGCCGGTCGGCGAGAGCCGCGTAATACCGGTGGGAGGCGCATGTAGGCGAGCAATACTCCACCTGGAACGAGGCGCCCATGGTGCGGTCGACCGTGAGCTCAAAATCGGTTCCGCTGAGATTGATCTGGTGGATGAGCGCCGAGTATCCGTACGTCGCGTTGCCCGTGTAGGGGGCCCCCCCCGCGGACACTCCGTGAAAGTCCACGGTGACGACGTTCCCATAGGCCCAGGTCGTGCCATCACCGGACGAGGCGGGAACGGCCGCGCTCGCGAGGCCGCTCGGAACCACAAGAACCATGAGGCCTGCGACCAGTAGAGCTCCCAACGCTGCCGACGTTCCCGATCCCAAAGACCACGAACGAATCCCCACAGTCGCAATTCCTACGACGAACGATGCGGAACGGCACTCTTAAACGGGTGTGCCGAACCATTCCCTCTGAGTTGGACACCGTGCTAGTGCGTCGCAACCGGGGAAGGGGTGTCCCGTGCGCGCGCTGACGGAATCCGAGGCCCGGGTCATCGCGGTTCTTCTGGCCGCGCGACCCGACCGGGAACGCGAGCGCCTGCACCAGGTGCAGATCCCGCGGTCGACCTACCACGCCGTGCGACGGCGCGCCTACGAGGAGAAGTGGCTCCGCGACCGGTACGTTCCGCATCCCGTGCCGCTCGGACGCCCCTACGTGACGTTCGTCCTGGCCCGCCCGTACGCGGACCGGTTCGACGAGTTCGCGACCTTCGCGGCCAGCGACCCCGGCAACGTGGCGCTCTGGACCGGGACCCAGGTCGCCCTGGCCATCTACTTCCAGGCCAAGGCGACCGATGCGAAACGCTGGAGCACGCGTTTCGACCAGCAACGATTCGGCGCCGCTCCCCTGTCGATCAGCGTGCGCGTCGACGGACCCACCGTACCGGTGTACTTCGACTTCGAGGGGCTCTGGTGCCACTTGGTCGGGCTCCCCGGGACGCTCGCCTACCCCCACGGCCTTGGAGGTGCCGTGGCGGAGGAAGCGGACGCGCCGCCCCTGACCTCGCATCGACGGTGGGCTATCTCCGAGCTGCTCCAGCGCCCCTTCCGGGGAGCTGACGAGGGGCAGGGGCCGCATCTCGTCGGACCGTTCGGGCTTCCGTTCGCACAACGAAAGATGCTCGCGCGCGGCTGGGTGGATCATCGCACGCTACTCGACCCCGCTCGCCTCCCCCCGTACCAGGGAAAGAGCCCGGACCAGGTCGTCCTGCTGTCCGGCGCTCCTCGAACGGGGGCGCGACCGGAGCTCCTGTTCGCGACGCTCACGCGCGATTGTCGGGTCTTTCCCTTCCTGTTCGTGGTCGGATCGGACCGCTGGCTGGTCGGCGCACTCGGCGCCTCCACCCCGCCGCCCGCTGCCGAGGGTGGGCGGCGACCGGTGCTCGTGACGTTCCGCGAGTTCTTGGAGGGGATCGAGATCATCCAGGAGCCGGCCGACCGGTTCGTGGCCCGGGTCGACCACCGGTACGACCGACTTCTCCCCCCGACCGATGAACGGCTGTCGGCGAAGGTCTGAAACCACGCCCTCCGGCACCCGCTGCCGCCGAGGAGCCGACTCGGGGGTAGAGACGTCTCCCCGAATCGGAGAGGTTCGCGACTAGTTTTTGATGTCCTCCCTCTTGGGGAAGTCCACGACCGAAGAGACGCATGCGCCGGCCACGGTCCGAACCCGCCTTCTCCTCGTTTGGCCGGCCTTTCGGCGGCGTCCGGAGCTACTGTTCGTTCCGTTCGCCGCGTTCTGGCTCCTGGTCAACGTGGCCCCTTGGGGCTTCGGGCCCAGCTATCTCTACTCGTTCTACCTGGCGTTCACGGGCCAAAAGTCGGACATCATCTTTCCGTACACCTACGGATTCGCCGCCACTACTTTCGTGGGGATCCTGCTCGCCGGTCTCCGGTGGACCCACCTCGGGGCGGGCCGAACCTTTCTCATCGCCGGTACCGTTCCCTTCGCGGGGCCCGGCGCGTTCGAGGTCATCTTCCAGGAGGCCGGGGCCCGCTTCCATCCGGGGTTGTTCATCGGTTACGCCCAGCCCTACGTGATGTTCTCGTACTGTGTCTGGGTGGTCCTCGGTCTCACCGGACTCGGTTGGTGGCGGCTCACCTGGCGTTGGGGTATCGCCCTGGGATACACGGCGGCCGGATTCCTCATCTGGTTCGCGATCGGGTTCCCGTTGGTTTCTACCGGGACCTTCGCGCAGCTGCCGTGGGCCTACTTCTTCAACATCTCGTTGAAAGCCTCCTGTTTCCTCGTCTTCGTCATCCCGATCGCCGAGGGGATGTACTACGAGCGGGGGATGCGCCGTCAGCCGGTCACGGGTGCGTGACCACGGATTCGATCTCGGGCGGAGCCGGCCAGCGCGCGTCCAGAATTCCGTCCTCTCGGGGCCACGAGCGATGGCACTGCGTGCACGTGATCGCAGGAAGATCGTGGCGGGTGGACGCCCCGAGCGGAGACCGGCAGGCGGGACACGCGAGGACCTGACCCCACTCGGCCGGCGGACCGAGTGACTCGCCGGGCCGCCGGAGGAGCGCGAAACGCGTCGGAAACCCGCCGATTCTGGACGCCGCGTGGGAGAGCGAATGGAAGAACTTAGCCGGGAGTTTGCGGAGCCCGGGGTATTCCTCCCAACCGGTCGGTCGCTCGACGGTCCCCACCAGCCCGGCCGCATCGACGGTGCGGCGGAACTCGGCCCGAGTCAGGCTCCAGGCCGGGAACGAGCTCGGTCGGACCGGCACGATCGCTTGACGGGAGAAGGTCATCGATCGCTTGGGCTCCGTCGGGCTCCGAGACAACCCGACCTTGAGGTCGTCAACCAAGCTCGCGACCGAGGGGTGGGGATTGTACGAGACCACGAGGAGTCCTCCCGGGCGCATCACTCGCCCGATCTCCTCGAGCGCCGCCCGGGGATCCTCCAGGAACCCAAGGACCCGGACCATTACGACCGCTGGGAAAGCCTGATCGACGAACGGCAAGTGGTAGACATTCGCCGCCACCCGGAGTGAGGCGGTGCCGTTTCGGAGGGGGATGCGTGCGAGGAATTCCGGCGTGATGTCGAGCGCCGCGTACTCGCGAGCGTTCCCCTGAATCACCGATGAGAGGCGACCCGCCCCGGTCCCGATCTCCAGTACACGGGAGGGGGACACCGTGGCGAGCGCCTCCCGGACGACCGATCGCTCCACTTCGGTAACGCGATCTCGACCGATCCAGAGCCGGTCAAAATCGAGCGAACGAAAGTCGGGGGTAGGTCGCCCACTAGCGGCGGAGGCGGTCAAGGGTCCGCGAAGGGGATCGGCGAGTAAAGGGGTACCCCTGCCTGGGTCGTCCGAGATCCCCGGTCGGGTGGGGCCGCCTTGTGCCTGCGATCCGGGGGGCTCCGAGACCGGGCCGGAGAAGAAAGGGGGGACATCGGTCTCGTGTATCCATCGGCCGTTCCGGGAGAAGGGATTATCTGCGAAAACGGGCAATTCGCTTGGGGCGCGTAGCCTAGTCTGGACAAGGCACCGACCCTCGACAGCTTCCCCCCATCCGGCCCCGAATCGAACCGGCAGACTGGCGATCTGAAACCCTCGACCTCCTCCGAGCCACACAAAGGCTGAAGGCAACTCTTTCCCCGGGGGGCTCCTCCGCTCCCCGGGCTCTTTCTCCTCCTCGAATCGACCTCTGTCCGGTCTGCTGCTGTTTCCATGACCGGGACGCCGACGGCTGCCGATGAGCCCCGCTGCGGCGGGCCTCCTCGGTTCCGGATTTGACCTCGCGCTCTCCGAGGAGCGCGATTTTCTCTCCGGGGACCTCTCTCTTGCCCGCCCACGCGCCCGAGCGGTCGAGGAAGAATCTCCGTCCCTCCCGCTCGCGTGGGCGCTCCCGGGCCGCGGGGTGTCGTGCGGCCGTGACCCTAAGCACCTCGCGCTCCGTTATCGAATCTGCCCGGGAAACCATGCGGTCCCTTACGTGGATTCGTGCGACCGGCGGGACTGTCCAACGTGCTGGCGGGTCGGGTGGCTGCGCCGAGAGGCGGGGCGCATGCTCACCGTCCTTCAAGCGGAAAGCAAAGCTCGTGCCTCTCTCGGGAAACACCGCCGCGTCGTACACGTCTCGGTCAATCCCCCGCCGGTGCTATGGGGCTCGGTCGAGGATCCGGCGCGACACTACCGAGTGTTCCGGTTGCTCCGAGCCCGGGCGTATCGAGTGGCCCGCCGCGCCGGGATCGTTTGCGGTGCGGTGGTCTTTCATCGGCGGCGGTGCGCCGATAAGTGGGACCCGATTGAGACGGACGGTCCGCATTTCCACGTTCTCGGATTCGGTTGGATTGCTGACGGTTCGGTGACGTTCAAGCGGACCGGATGGGTTGTGAGAAATCACGGACTTAAGGTCGGAGAAAAGGCGGTACGGGGAGAGGCGACCTACCTCCTATCGCACTCGGCCCGGCTGGAGTGCGGGGGTATCTCGCAGTGGGGCAAGTCAGGGGGGGCGACCCTGACCGTTACATGGTTCGGTCGGAGGGTCCGAGCGCGCGATATCCCGACCGATGGAGTGTTTTGCCCCCTGTGCGGGGTGTGCTACCCGAAAACCGAGTGGGTAAGCGCCGAGTGGGTGGGCGAGGGACCTCCTCCCGTTGAGCCGGTGACCGTTGATTGGTCCGCATGGCGTGCGGTAGCCTTCGACTCGACCGGAACGTTTGGCGGTGGCTCTCGGCGAATCCTGTATCTGCCGGCGGGGAGGGGGGGAACGTGAGGCTGACGGCGGAGGACATCGCGGACTACCGCGCCCTGGTCGGCGCGCTGTTTCCCCGGGATCGTTGTACGTCTTGCGGTCACGCCCGGTCTTGGCATCACGCGGAACAGTGGGAAGTCGCGGGCGAGGGCTGGCAGGTCGAGTTTCGGTGTTCCGGTTGCCGTATCTACGCGCCCGAGGGGTCGAGGTGTCCCGGTCCCTTCCTCCCCGTGCGGCCGGACGCTTCCTCTCGGATGGGTGTCGGGTTCATCCCCGGGGTGCGTCTCCGGGACCCGCCGAGTGGTGGTCGTCCGATGTGCGACAACCCCACATCGGGGCTTGGACGATTTCAGGACACCCGACCCGCCTAGTGCGTTCCGAGGGGCACGCAACCGCGGTCTAAGGTGCCGTCCCCTCGCGGACTTGGCGCGTTCCTACCGGAACGGCCAGAAAGGGCCTCTACTGACGTAACCCGACCCGTTTCGGGGGGTTTGCGGGCCCGGTGTAGTGCTACGCGTGAATTGAGTGCGGTTCGGCGTGTGTTTCGCGGTTCGGCGCGGAACCCTGTGTCTGTCTCGGGTGTCTGGTTGCGCACCCCCGGTCGTGTCAGACAAACGGACTTACTGACGGAGGAAAAACGGGAACCCATATGAAGTGGATTTTTGCTATGTCCCTTAACGAGGGCTCGAAATTGAAGCGTCTCGGTGGCTGTATCCCGGCCGACCTCTACGCCCAGCTCCACGAGAACGCCGCTCGGCGTGACGTGACCTTCAGCGAGTACGTGACCGACCTACTCTATGGCGCGCTCGCTTCCGTCCCCGTGTCCGCCGAAACCGCCCGACCCTCGGGGGCTTGAGCATGGTGTACGAACTACCGCCCGGGTCCCCTGCTGGGTACTTCCTTTCCGCTCCGCCACCATCGGAGGGCTGATTTGACAGACGAAGAACGCACCCGCGAGCTTCGAGAGAGTGCGATCTCCTCTGCGGAAGCTGCGCTTGCGTCCGGCGACCTAACGAACGCGCTTGAGGCGGTCCTGTTTGCGTTGAAGTTCGATGAGCGAGACGGTACGGGTCGGGCTTACTATCACCGACTCCGCCAATCCTTTGGCTTTGGGTCCGCCGACAATCCCGAGCGTCCTATCGTTGTTCCGCGCCGCCCCGAGTCGTCTCCATGACGGGTACCGCCGACTGGTACGCCCGCACGCAGGGTCCCTCCGCTCCGATGCTGCTCTCTTCGCCCATGCACGCCCTAGGGCACGGTTCGCTCGTTCCGGGGGCTGGGACGCCAGGTCGGGGTATTGTCGACGCCGCAGCGAACGCGTCACCCCCCGGCGCCGTGGGCTCCACGATGGGCGGTGCTAGCTCGGGTTCCGGTGGGTTCTTGGGTCAAGCGCTCGCGGGCACGACTCAGTTGATCAACGGGTTTGCCTCGGCGCTCCCGGTTGTCGCGCAGCAAGGCGCCGCCGGTTTCTCCCAATTGATGACGGGGCTCTTTGGTCCATGAGCCGCCCCGTCCCGGTTCCTCTCTCTCGTTTCCGAATCCCCGAGCTTGAACTGTTCGACGTGTCGGGCTCGATCTTCCCCGAGGAATCACCGGACGAGCTGCGCCGCTTGCGACACCTCGGCCGTTCCCTTTCAACTGAATCCATGCCCGAGGTTACAGCTCGTGCGAGTCGAACTTGAACCTCTCTTCGCTGTTCTAGAACCCTCTCGGGCCGAAGCTGTAACCTTCGGCCCGGGGGGCCGCCTAACTCCTCTCGCGAAGTGCCTCGCCGGTAGGTGGTACTTCGTCGAGTCGGTAGAACCGAACCCTATTGAGGGGGTCGAATCCTGCCCGCTCTTGGAGGACATGCCTCGCGTTAGCGAGGTGTGGCAGAAGGAAGGAGAGGGATGGGTCGCCAAGAAAAACGCCGAGGGGAAATATCAGGGGAGGAACGGGTACGAAGCCCGTCGGCTGCTCCGCAAGGTGGGTACGTGGATTCATCACTACCCGACAGCGGTTACGCCGGAAGACCTCTACATTATCGCCGAGCGGGTAGGCCCGGCACCCAAGACCAAGAGAGCGGTCTTTGCCATCTTGGGGTCGTTCCTCGACTCCAAGGGGAACCGGGTCGTTCAACGGTCCCACGTCAAGGACCGCTATCCGAATCGCGCGATGAATACCCCGGTGATCGACCGGGATGCCCGGGACAAAATCTCCAACGGAGCGCAGGGTATCGAGCGCGTGATCCTGGCTCTCTTGGGGTGCGGTCGGAGACCCGTGGAGATTCGACGGGCCATGCTTTCCGACCTCCACCTACGGGACCCGGTTCCGTGGATTGGTGTTCGGAAGAAGGGCGGGCACGGCGACCCGAACGGTCGGATGGCCCTCAACAGCTCGGTAATCGCCGAGCTGGCGTGGTGGCTCCCGCTACGGGCAACGTGGGCGGCCCGGTCCTCGGACGACACCGGGCACCTCGTTTGTCGTCAGGATGGGTCCCGTTTGGTAGGGGTCTCGATTCAGTATCTCCGACGGGCCAAGGACGCGGCGGCGCGGCGCGCAGGTGTGGGGCACTACCCGCTCTATGCGTTCCGTCGGGGAGCGGCCACGCTCGCGTTCGAGCTTACCGGGAACTGGGACGATGTGGCCGAGGTACTCCAAGACTCCGATTCTTCGGTGGTCCGAGGGTACGTTCAAAGCCTGCTCGTTCAACGGCGAGCGCCCGGCGTGATGGAACTGTTGGCCGTCCGGCCCCCAGTAGGGGCACTCTGATATGCCCGGGAGGGGAGACCTGTCGGGGCGCGTGGCCCAGTCTGGATAGGGCACCGGGTTCCTAACCCGGCGGTCGAGGGTTCAAATCCCTCCGCGCCCGGTCTGCGAACCGCCCGTCGGACCGGACGCTCAGACCACTGGCCGGGACGTTCGGCCAGCCGCCGGGGGCGGAATCGGCCTCGCGAACGCTTATCACCAACAAGGGTAACTCGTGCTCGGGTGCGATGTGCAAGGTACGCTCCACGGCCTACGATTCGCCGTGCGTGTTCGACCCCGTCGCGCCTCGGCTCGTGAGCAGACGTTGATTGTACTCGTGACCCAACTCCTCCTGGTCGCCACCCTGCTTCTCGGGGTGGGCGGGCACGGGGCGTCGGCGCATTCAGCCCCCGATGGACTCACCCAACTGGCCCCTCGAGCACTCCCGATTTCCCCTCCGTCCATTCGCCTCCATGCCGCCCCATCGGCCGGCGGAGTCGGCTCGGTGATCGACACCCTCGACCTCGTGGCGAATCGACTCCTACCGGGAAACCAGCAGCCTGCGGTCCAGGCGTCCCCCCAGATGGTGCTGTACGACTCGAAGAACGGCAATCTGTACATTCGGGGAAGCGGCGGTCTGTCGATCAGCGTCGTGAACGCTTCCACGGAGACGGCGTTGACCAGCCTGACCGTCGGGTACGCCGCGAGCGCGTACCTCCCCAATGTGCCCACGATGGCCCTCGATACGGCCAACGGCAACCTCTACGAGGCCAATACGGAGGCCGAATCACTGGGCGTCGTTTCGACGACCACGAACCTGCTCACGGCCTCGATCAACCTCGGGGCCGCGCCGGGCGGCATCGTCTTCGACCCGGCGAACGGCAACCTGTACACCAGCAATTGGGGGAACAACAATGTCTCGGTCATCTCCGGCTCGTCCAACACGGTGGTCGCAAGCATCCCCGTCGGCGGAGAGCCGGGCGCGATCCTGTACGACCCGAACGACTCGGAGGTCTACGTCTCGAACTTCAACAGCGGCAACGTTTCGGTGATCGATACTTCTACCGAGACGGTGGTCCAGAACCCTGTCACTGGGCTCCGGTCCGCCGAGCCCCTGGCCCTCACACTGAACACTAAGGATGACCTCGTGAACGTGGTCAACGCGATTTCGGGAAACATCTCGGTGATCAACGGGGTGACGTATGCGGTCCAGTCGGTCCCGGTGGGAGCCGCCCCGTCGTCCGCCACCTACGATCCTAGCAAGGACACTCTCCTCGTGGCCAACGGAGGGAGCAACAATGTGACGGTCCTCCAGCAACCGGGAAACACCGTGGTCGGGAACATCCCGATCGGTCATGGTGCCCAGGGGGCCGTGTACGACCCCGTGAATGGGTACGTTTACACCGCCAACTACGGGTCCAACAACGTGAGCATCCTCGACCCCTCCACCAACACGTGGAAGGGCGCGGTGACGACGACGAACTTTCCCGAGGCGCTCGCCGTCGATATCCATACGGGAAACGTTTTTGTAGCCAACGAGGGGACGGCCTCGTCGGATACGAACCTGACCGTCATTTCGGGGTCGACCTCCCTGTCGGTCGCCTCCGTTCGGCTGGCCGTTGACCCCACCAGCCTCGACGTGGCGTCGAACGGCAACCTCTACGCGACCGACAACGCCGGCCTGGGAGCGGATATCCTCTCGGCCGCGACGAACCTGCGGACCGGGTTCGCCTCTTCGGCCCCACGGCCGGACGATACGGCGTATGACCCGGCCACGGGCGAGCTGTACATCGCGAGCGAGCCGTCGGGGGCGGTCACGGTCGTCACCGGCACGGGCACTCTCGTCACGACGATCGGCCTGGGCTTCGGTTCGTTCGGGGTGGCCTACGACCCGGCGAACAGCGAGATCTACGTGTCCAACTACTATAGCGGCAACATCACGCTCATCAACGGTGCCACCCACGCGATCGACAAAGTGATCACCGCCAAGCCATTCGACAGCCTCGGGGCCGAGATCTACGACCCCGCCTCTTCCTCCATCTACGTCGCGGACTACTCGGCCCACAACGTGACCGTGGTCAACCGCACGTCTACCAATGGCTCGATCCAGGTCGGAACGGAGCCCACATCGTTCGCATACGACCCCGAGAACGATTCCATCTTCGTCGCGAACTACGGCTCGGGCAACATCAGCGTGATCAACGCAACGACCAATCGAGTCGTCGGCCATGTTTCGGGGTATTTCCCCCAATACCTCGCCTACGATTCGGGTACCAACTCCGTGTACATGGTCTCATCCGAGAATGGGCAGGTCAACGCGTACAACGCGACGACCTACGCCTTGCTTGGGTCCCCGCTCAACATCAACGACTCGATCCGATCCGGAGGTGTCGCTTACAGTCCTTCGTCCGGCGACATCTACGTCTCGAACGAATTCACCAGCTCGATCTCGATCCTTTCGAGCGTCACGGTCACCACCTACCCCGTTACGTTCATCGAGAGCGGGCTCACGCCCTCGACGACGTGGGGGGTTACGCTGAACGGAGCTCCCAACTCGTCGGCCACTACCCATATCGGTTTCACCGAGCCGAACGGGAACTACCCATTCACGGTCGGGAGCGTCGCGGGGTACGTCGCGAACGCTACGTCGGGGGAGGTCGCGGTCGCGGGCAGCCCCGCGACGGTGTACATCGCCTTCACCGCCCAATCCTCCCCCACCTCCTACCCTGTTACGTTCAACGAGACCGGCCTCCCCACCGGGACCCAGTGGGCGATTTCGCTGACCCCGTCTATCAGTGGCAACTCGCCAGCAACCGCTCCTGCATCGATCGTGTTCAACGCGCCGAACGCGAGCTATACCTTCACGGTCGGGGCCGTAAACGGCTACTCCGCCTCCCCGAGCTCCAGCTCCGTCGTTGTGGCGGGCCACCCGGTCTACCAGACGATCGCGTTCTCCGTCGGGACGAGCCTCCTGAGCGCGACGCTCACGGCGGACCCTGCCAACCTGTCTCTCGGCGCCAGCACTACCTTGACGACGTCCACAGCCGGAGGGACGGCGCCGTACTCGTACGTCTACACAGGCCTGCCCATGGGTTGCGTGACGTCCAGTACCGTTGACTTGAGTTGCACTCCGTCCGTCTCCGGGACCTTTACCGTCACGGTGAATGTCACCGACCACGCCGGGGCCCACGCCCTCGCCCACGCCACGCTCCGCGTGAGCTCACCCCCCGGGACGGCAGGTACGTCCGGACTCACCGCATGGGAATGGGCGATCATCGCCGGGCTCGTCCTCCTCGCCTTCCTGTTGCTCCTCTTCTTCCTGCTCGGTCGTCGAAAGAGGGCGGAGCCCGAACCGGTCGTGAAGGCCGAGAGTTCCGGCCCGTCGCCCCCGCCGTCTCCGCCCGGCGGGGCGAGCTGATCCGCGAGTCGAGCCGCCCTGGAACGACCCGGCGATCGATACCCGTTCGCGGAGGGCGTCCTTTTGAACGGGCCCGCGTTTGTACCGGTGGCGAGCCGGCATTCCGTATCTCGACCCTCCGACCCCGGACCGGTGCGGGATTCGGTTGGCGGAGCGGTCAGCGAGCGAGGCGCGGATTCATGGGGACCTTCAATCTCGACAAGATCTTCAAACCCCGAAGTGTCGTCCTCCTCGGCGCGAGCGACACGGTCGGCTCCGTGGGCCACGCGGTCGCGACCAATTTCGCGACCGGAGAGTTCGCGGGGAAATCGTACTTCGTCAACAACCATCGATCCGAGATACTGGGCCAGAAGGCCTACCCGACCGTGGAGGCGATCCCGGAGGAGGTCGACCTGGCGATCATTGCCACACCGGCCAAGACGGTCTGCGAGCTGGTCGACCAGTGCGGCAAGTCCGGTGTGAAGGGGGCCATCATCCTCTCGGCCGGGTTCAAAGAGACGGGAGCGGCCGGCAAGGCCCTCGAGGACGAGCTCCTCGTAGTCGCCCGACAGTATGGAATTCGCATCGTCGGCCCGAACTGCCTCGGCGTCATCCGACCCGAGACCCGCTTCAACGGGACCTTCCTCTCCAAGTTCCCGAAGCCGGGCACCGTGGCCTTCCTTTCCCAGAGCGGGGCGCTCGGTTCCGCCATCCTCGACTCCGCGATCCATGAGAACGTGGGATTCTCGGCGTTCGTTTCGGTCGGGTCGATGATCGACGTGGATTTCGGCGACCTGATCGACTACTTCGGTGGCGACTCCCAGACCCGAAGTATCCTGATGTACGTCGAGGGGATCACCCACGCGCGCAAGTTCATGAGTGCCGCCCGGCACTTCGCCCGGACGAAACCGATCGTGGTCGTCAAGGCAGGGCGGTTCCGGGAGAGCGCTCGCGCCGTCGCCTCCCACACCGGCTCTCTGTCGGGGGAGGACCAGATCTACGATGCCGCGTTCAAACGGGCGGGGATCGTCCGGGTGGAGGAGATCGAGGAGCTGTTCAACGCGGCCGCGGTCCTGAGCACCCAGCCGCTTCCGAAGGGACCCCATCTCGCGATCATCACGAACGCCGGCGGCCCCGGCATCATGACGTCCGACGCGCTCCTCGCCCGCGGGGGAAAGCTGGCGGAGCTCAGTCCGAAGACGATGGAGCGGCTCGAAGCGGGGCTCCCCGCTTTTTGGAGCCGCGGCAACCCGATCGACCTGATCGGGGACGCCGGGCCGGAGCGGTATCGGATCGCCTTGGATGCCTGTCTCGAAGACAACGGCGTCGACGGGATCCTTCTCCTGCTGACGGCGCAGGCCATGATCCACCCTCTCGAGGTCGCCAAGACGATCGTGGAGGGGGTCGCCGCGAAGGCGTACCAGAACAAGACGATCCTCGCGTCGTTCTTGGGTCGCACCACGGTCACGGAAGCGAATGCGTTCTTCGCGGCCCACCACATTCCCACGTACCCGTCGCCGGAAGAGGCGGTCAAGACGTTCCTGACGATGTACCAGTACCGGCGGAACATCGAACTCCTGTACGAAACTCCCGAAGAGCTCCCGGCGGACGCGCTGCCCCCGAAGCGACCGATCTCGGTCATCCTGCATCGGGCGGCTCAGGAGAATCGCGACTCCCTCACCGAGGAGGAATCGAAGCGGCTGCTGAAGTTCTACGGCTTCCCGGTCGTCCCGACGGAGGTCGCCACGACCGCCGACGAGGCGGTCGCGCGGGCCCACCACTTCGACTACCCGGTCGTCTTGAAGATCCTCTCCCCGGACATCCTCCACAAGTCCGACGCCGGCGGGGTCGTTCTGGACGTCGGTTCCGACGAGGAGGTCCGCCGCCAGTTTGACGCCCTGGTCGCTCTGGCGAAGGCGTTCCTGCCCACCGCACAGGTCGTGGGAGTGACCGTCCAGCCCATGGTCCCCAGGGGGGGCCACGAGCTGATCGTCGGAGGGAAGACGGACCCTCTATTCGGGCCGGTCATCCTGTTCGGGATGGGAGGCGTCGGGGTCGAACTCTACAACGACTGCGGCGTCGCCCTCCCTCCTCTCAACGCGACGCTCATTCGCCGCATGCTCGAGGAGACGAAGGTCTACCAACTGCTCAAGGGGTACCGGAACCAGCCCCGGGCCAACCTGGAGCTCTTGGAGAAGACCCTGCTGGATTTCTCCCAGCTGCTCCAGGACTTCCCGCAGATCCGGGAGATCGACATCAATCCCCTCCTCGTGAACGAGACCCGGGTCCAGATCTTGGACGCGCGCATCCTGATCGACAAGGAGCTCGCGCTGCGCGAGCACGACCTCCGCGCCCACCTCGTCATCAGTCCGTACCCGAAGAAGTACGAGACGCGCTGGAAGATGGGGAACGGGGAGGAGGTCATGCTGCGCCCGATCAAGCCCGAGGACGAGCCGTTGTGGCTCGACATGTTCAAGGGGTTCTCGGAGGAGTCGATCCGGTACCGATTCTTCCAGGTCATCAAGGACACCCCGCACGAAGTGCGGGTGCGGTACTGCAACATCGACTACGACCGGGAGATCGCAATCGTACCGGAGCTGACCCGGGACGGGAAGCGGCGGATCCTCGGGGTGTGTCGACTGAGCCTCGAACCCGACGGGAAGTCCGGAGAGCTCGCGATCATCGTCACCGACGAATTCCAGGGCCTCGGCCTGGGGACGAAACTCGCCGACTACGTCCTCGACATCGCCTACGAGATGGGGGTCGAGAAGGTCTATTCCCTCATGTTGACCGACAACTACCGCGCGCGTTCCCTGATGAAGCGGATGGGGTTCGAGCTCACGTTCTAGGACGATGGCACGGTGGAAGCGACCCTGCAGCTCCGGCCGGACCACGCCGCCCCCGTCCCTCCTTCGAAGGAGTCGCCTCCGGCATCTCCCGGCGGAACGCCTTCGCGAGCCTCGTCCACGATCCGAAGCGTGGACCAGATCCCGCCAGCGATCACCGGTCTCCCCCCCTCGGGCGAGAACTCGAGCCCTCCCGCCGGTTGATTCCCCCTCGCGACGGCAGCGCCGGGACTCGGCGAAGGGTGGGCCCACCCTCCCCGACCGATCGCGCGGGTTCGATTCGGGCCGGCCGGGGCACGAAAGCGACGTGCGGCGCACCCGCATGGAGGTCACCGGTCACTACGCAACTCGGGAAGGCCGGACGAACGCCGCGGATGATCAGGCCCACCTCGTCCCGATGGAGCGCGAATTCAGTGTCCGCCATGCTGCGCACGCCGGCGGCGCAACCGACCCCGGGACTCAGCAGACCGATCCCGAGGTTTCCCAACTGGCGGATCCGCTTCACCCCAAAGAAGAACGCGCGAGTGGCCTCCTCCGGACCGATCAGGGTGTCGAAGACTTCAAAGGCGGTGAGTTCGACGAACGGTTTCTTTCGGCTCCCCTGGACCGCCTTTTCGGCCGCCACCATCTTGGCGAGGGCTCGAACTCGGTCCTTCGGGTTTTTGGGAGCTCCCTTAGGTTGCCATCCCTTGTTGTTCAGGTTCACCACGTAGGGGGAGCCTTCGTCTTCTCCGACGTAATCGCAAATGCGGACTCGGCTGTCGAATCGCCGGCGCGTCACGAAGCGGGTCAGTCGCGCCCGAAAATCATGAGGCGAGTCGCGCGATGGCAATATGGCCACCATTCCCCGGGACTGGTAGAGGTGATTGAGGAACGTCGGGAAGAGGAGGAGATCGAGGTCCTCGGTCCCCACGGTTTCGTCCAGCGAGAAGAGCGCCAGGCTGCCCCGTTGGAACCCTCCCCCCAGCAGCCGATCGAAATCTGGAATCCCACTCGAATAGCGTCCGTCCGGATCGGGTATCGGTTCCCAGCCGTCGCCGGTTGGAGCGACCTTGGTCGGCGCGCGCATGACCGCGAGATGGTCGAAAGGGGTTTTAGAATGATGCCCTCCGAGCGTCGATTCTCTGACGGTAGAGCCGCTCCATCTTCCGGTACGAGTCGCGGGCGAGCCGGTACCGCCGACGGGGTTTTCCGGCGCGGAGAGGGACTTGCCGGTAATCCGTGCCACCCGCCGGGGATCGGGTCGGGGACCCACCGGCCGGATATTTCATCGCACCTTCCTCCTCCCGCGAGGAGGGGCGTCGGGTCCGCGGATAGGTCCATCTAAGGGGGCGGCCGTCTCCCCACGACGCTATGGCGTCCCGATCGTCCCCGACGACGTCCCAGCGGCTTAGCATGGGGACCCTCTATTTCGGGAGCGTGCTCTACCAAGTGACTCAGCTCGGAATCGCCATCGTCCTCCCGCAGATCCGGACCGCCTTCCATGCCACGCCCGCCCAACAGGGACTAATCCTCGCCGGCTTCCCGCTCGGAGTCGGTGCGTTCGCCCTCCTCTCCGGTCTCTTCGTACAGCGCTGGGGATCGACTCGGACCGTGATCGCCGGTCTCGTCGTGCTCGGGGTCGGGGCGACGGTTTCGGCGTTCGCCTTTTCCCCGGCGAGTCTGTTCGGCGCTCGACTCATCGCGGGAGCCGGGGCTGGCATTTACTTCCCGGTCACCGTCGGCCTCTTGGCCGCGAACACTCCCGAACCCCGACGAGCGAGGCGGGTCGGATTGCTCGTGTCCCTGGGCCTCGCGATCGGCGGGTCGGTCGGGTTCCTCGGCGGCGCCCTCGTGGGGCCGCGATTTGGGTGGCAGGTCCTGCTCGGCGGATTGGGCCTGGTCGCGCTCGGAGGCGCCGCGGTCTCCGTAATCGCGTTCCGCCGGGCTCCGCTCTCCCTCGCGCCGCTCCAACCCAGCCGTGACCGTGCCCTGGTGGCGCCCACCCTGCGGATGGTCTCGGTCTGGGCGTTGACCCTCGCCCCTCTGGGAGTGCTGAATGCCGGCTTTACGGCGGCCGGATTTCTCGCGGCCTACGTGACCAGCCAACACGCATCCTGGGGCCTCGTCTACGTGGGTGTCGTGGGAGCGACCGCCCTCGCCTTGACCCTGCCGGGCGGATTCCTCGGCGCATGGGTCTCGGAGCGGGGGATCGACCGACGGATCGTGCTCGCCGTCTTCGCGGTGGGTTCGGGAGCCCTGTTCGCCCTCATCCCGTGGGCCGACCAGTACGCTTTTGCAGCCCTCCTCGCCACCGCCGGCCTCCTCTTGGGAGCGGTCCTCGCCATCCTGTTCTCCATGCCCTCCCACATCCCCGAAATGGCCGGCCCCCGAGTGCCGATCGTGGTGGGCACGATCGATGGGACACGGATCCTGTTCAGCGCGGGGTTCGCCGTGGTGTTTGGGACGGTCGTTGGACTCTCCGGGTACTCGAGTGCCTGGATCCTCACGGCGATCTTGGGTCTCGGGTGCATTCCTGCGATCGCTCTCGTACCGCTCAATCGCTCCCCAGCAAACCCCCGCCCTACCTCTCCACGTTAGTTGGGGACGACCCCGATGTCGGCGGCACGAGCACCGCTTCGGGGAGAGTAACCCGAACGGGTTCGGTCCCAGTCTAAGAACTAGGGCGCCGGTGGACCTAGTGATGTCGCCCGCGCGGGACCCGGTCGTGAACGCCCTCGAGTCGCGTCGGGAGACCCATCCGGGCACGGACCCCGGCCCCGACACCTCGCCGGGTCCGTCGGTCTTCCTCTGGGGCACTTCTCCTCTCGTCGTCAACCTGGTTCTGTACGCGCTCGCGCGACGGATGGATCCGGAATTCGTCTGGGTCAATGTTCGCAACCATGGCGCTCCCGATCCGTTCGACGAGCTCCTCGAGTCAGGAAGCTCCAAGGTTCGAACCGAATCGGACGCCATCCCGCCCGACGGTCTACGGCCCAATCCCCCGATGCGGGCGCGGTCGTTGGCCAGCCTGGTCCTGCTGGACGATGCTCCGCGCGACATCGACCGACTGCGGAGGTTCATGGCGCTACCCGTGACCGCGCAGGAGATCGCCGCCCGGTCCGTACCCACCTCGGGAGCGCGGGTCTTGGCGATCCCCAACATCGACCGCGTGTCCCACTTGTATGCCGGACAGCCGGAAACCGCCTGGCGCGTGCTCCGGGCCCTCAGCGAGATCTCGGTCTCCCTGATGGTGGCCCGGGGAGACGGACCGGGCCCCCTTCGGGCCCTATTCGATTACGTATTCGAGGTCCGGGCCCACGATCTGACCTCGTGGGAGAGCGGAGTCCTGGTCGCCGAGCGATCGGCGAGACCGGAGATCTTTCCCGTCGGCCGTGCCCTCCCGCTGGCCGATCTGGCCTGGGCGAACGACGTGCTCACGGCCGCGACGGTCCGAGCGAGACGTTTGGGCGCGACCTTCCCGGGCCCCGCATAGACAGCGCCCGGACCTTCCCCCGAGGGTCCGGCCGGCGAACCCCCCTCGCCGTCCCCACGGGGCTCGATTGGTTCCCTACGGGAGGTGGTGGCGTTTTCCGTTCCCAGGCGGTACCGGGGGGCTCGGCAACGGACGAGAACATGGCGGGGGTCGACTCGAGTTCCTTCGTCTGGCATCGACGTGCCGGTCTGATCCTCGCCATCCGCTACTTGAAGACCCACTCGATCCCGGTCTTCGAAGAGCCGCTCAGCGACCTTCCTCGCCTTTCCAAGGGAATGATCCGCTTTGCCCTGCGCGTCTTTCCGAAGTTTCTGGACCGGGCGGACCTCACCTTCCCGGTGATCATTGCCGGTCGGGGGTGGTACCAGATCGCCCTGGACGGCCGGCACCGCATCTCGAAGGCGATCTGGACCGGCACGCCCAGCCTTCATGCGGTCCGCGTCCCGTGGTGGTTCGCCCTGGAGCTCCTCTGTCCGGGGGTCTACGAGGTCGAATGGCTGGCCCTCTTCCTGCGGAACGAGCTCCGGAGGGCCGGCCATCGGAAATGAGGAGCCGGACCCCCGACCCCGGCTCGCCGACGGACTACTCCGAGAGGTCGGGCCGTGCGTCACCGGCCGCGACCTCGTAGTTCGTCCCTTCCCAGTGCTCGGCGAGGGGCCAAAAGAAGGTGAAGGTCCAACTTCGGCCGGCCCGGCCGAGGGATTCGAGGTCCGCATAATGGAGCCCGAGGGTCGTCTCGATCGAATCGAAATCCTGGTGCGTGCTCCAGCCGTCGTTGGAGGCCCGGAGACGGAACGGCTGGTTCGCGAGAACGCGGAGGACCGAGTCGGGTCGTACCATCCGAGGGCGGCGGTTGAACTTCCATACCTCGAGACGGCGCCGCGATGTCCGGGGGAGCCGGTATCGTTCCGCGACGTCGGGGACCTGGTCGAAGGGGCGCGCGTCCTGGATGGAGCGGAGGAGCGTCACGTACTCCGCGTGCGCCCATACGAGCGGCGTGGCCGACTCGGTCGGCATGCCGAAGTAGAGGTGGAGGTCGGGTCGGTCCGCCTCATCCCAGACCTGCTCGGGGAGAAGGCCGGTCGACGTGGCGACTCGTTCTAGGGTGCGCACGTGCGGAGTCGGGTTCCCCGCCCGCGCCAGTTCGTAGTGGCCTCGTTCGCCCGTGAGGACGGGCCAGGCCCGTCCGACCCCGAAACCGATGTACGGTCCGCCGGCCGCGGTCTCCCCGTACCCGTCGTGGTTGTACCGGTGCCAGAGGTCGCCTTTGGGGGTAGTGACCTTCAGGATTCGGTCGACCACCGTGAGCGAATCCGTTACGATCCGGTCGTTGGGGCTCCGAATGCCCAGTCGAACCAGGTCGAGGAACCCCGCATCGATGATCTCCGCGGCCGAAAACTCCGAGGGTGCCCCGGGCGGTAGGTTTCGCAACCGGACGCGACCCAGGTCGGGGCCCTCGTCCGGCACCGGGTTGTCGACCTGGACCGGCCGGATGCGCACGTAATGCCGGGGGATTCCCGGGACCAGCGTGCCCCGGTTCGTCACCGTCCAGGGCTCGACGTGCGATTCGAGGAAGTCGGCATACTCCTGGATGAAGGTGGCCGTGGGCTCGTCCCCCGTTCGGCGGGAGAACCCCGCGGCGACGGTCAGGGCGGCGATGCAGGTCGCCAGGGTGGAGGGAGAATATCCGGAGACCTCCTCCCATCGGTCCTGCTCGGTCGCGGGGCCGTGCTCGATGAGGAATCGGGCGGCCCGAAGGACCCCCACGGTCGGGTCGAAATCGCGCAGGGCCCGATGCCGGCGCAGCGCGTCGGCGAGGAGGATCGGGAGCGCCACCTCGTCCAGCTGGAGTCCCCGCCAGTACGGGCGACCGTCCACCCAGAAGTTCTGAGGAAATCCGCCATCGGGTTGCTGCCGCGTCGCGAGGTAGATGAGCGCTCGGAGGGGCGCCTCCGTTTGTCCGGTGGCGAGGAGGCCGGTCGCCGCATGGCAGAGGTCCCGGACCCAGACCAAGTGGTAGCCGCCCTGGTCCTCGTCGCTCTTGGCCGAGCCCCAGGGGATCGAGAGGGACGCGATGAAGGCGCCCGGGTAGGTCTTGTCCTCGTGGGCGAGGAGGATGGCACGACTCGCCCGGTAGAGCGCGCCCCCGTCGCCGGAAGGCACATGGTCCACGGAGTGCACGCTGCGACGCCACTGGGTGAGGAACCGACGCTCGTGCGTCTCGAAGGGCGTGCCGAGCGACTGGAAGAGGGCGGTGACGGCGGCGGCCGCGCTCTCGCCGAAGGCGAGTCCGAGGGTGAACTCCGTGGAGGAGCTGCCGGCGGGGATCTCTCCGGTGAGGGCCACGTTCCCGTCCGGCGCCCGGTCGAACTCCCACGTCAGGTCCCGATGCTGGTTGAGGTCGGTCCACCCGTCGCTCGCTCCCACGTATCCGACGGAGCTGCGAAGGAACGGGACATCCGCCGCGAGCGCGAGAGCCACTCCGTCCTTCTCCGCGAGGAGGACCGAGCGGCCCAGGATCTCCTGCACGGTCGCGGAGTTCCCCCAGCCCGCGACGTTGAGATGCGGGGAGGCCAGCACGAACAGGCGGAGCTTCGAGGCGAGCTCGGGAGCGCTCACCTTGAGGTGAACCCGGGTCAGGAGGCACGGGAGATGGGGGTCGGCGAGGATGATCTTGCGAAGCGTGTACCGCCCCTCCGGATCCTCGGAGCTGGAGCGGTAGGCGAGGGAGTCGCCTCCCATCCGCTCGATCCGGGCTTTGAGGTCGCGTTTCTCCTCGTGGAACAGCGACGCCCCGTCCGTGAACAGGAGCTGCAGGTCGCGGAGCTGCGGCCGGTCGATCGTCGGGAAGTACACCTCGGTGACGATGCCCCGCCAGACGGTGAACCAGAGCCGGGAGTCCGCGGAGTACGCCGTGCCGATCCCGTCCTTGTTGGAGTGCGACCATCGCGGCGGCATACCGGGCGACCCGAAGGCGACCCGGTCTCCGCGAATTCGCATTACGAACCCCCGCTTCCTCCCGGATGAGGTTCGGTCGGGCTTGAGGTTTCGCGAGCCTGCTTCCCGCCGCGCGACTCCGCCCCAATGGCTTTTCCCACCCCGTGTCTCCCCCTCCCGTGGACCTCGACCTTCTGGTCGGCCTCCTCATCCTCCTCGCCATCACGGCGGGCTTGGTCGGCGCTCTCTCCGGGTTGGGGGGAGGAGTCGTCGTGATCCCGGCGCTCGTGATCCTGTTCGGGGTGCCGATCCCGGTGGCGATCGGAACCGGCGCGATCACCATCCTCGCCACCTCGACCACGACCGGGGCGGCGTACGTCCGGGACCGCCTGAGCGACCTCCGCATCGGGATGTTCCTCGAGATCGCGACGGTGCCCGGGGCGCTCCTCGGGGCCACCGCGACGGTCTTCCTCACGCACGCGAGCCTCGCGGATACGCTGCTCATCGCACTCGGGCTCGTCCTGATCGCGACCATCCCGGGGAGCCTGGCCCGTCGCAACGAAGAGCTCCCCTCGAGGGTCCAGCCCGACGCCCGCTCGCGGGCCCTGGGACTGTCGGGCGAGTACCAGGACCAGGCCCTGGGCCGCCCCGTATCGTACACGGCGGCCCGCACCACCCCGGCGTTGGGTGTGATGTTCGGGGCCGGCTTGGTCTCGGGGATGTTCGGTATCGGAGGGGGCGTGTTCAAGGTGCTCGCCCTCGAAAAGTACCTCCGTCTCCCGATGAAGGTCGCGACGGCAACCAGCAATTTCATGATCGGCGTGACCGCCGCGGCCGGCGCCGGCATCCTGTTCGCGGCGGGCTTTGTCAACCCCCTGTTCGCCGCGCCGGTAGCGTTGGGGACGGCGATCGGAGCCTACGGCGGGAGCCAGATCCTCCCTTCGCTCCGGAACCGAACGGTTCGCCTGATCTTCCTCCCGGTGGTGGCGATCCTGGCCGTCGAGATGATCCTCCGGGGGTTCGGGTTGCCGTGACGGCCGGTCCCTCCCGCGTACCCACCCTTCCCGACTCGGCCTACTCGCGCATGACGCTCGTCCTGCGCGGCGGGCTCTTCCTCGCTCTCGGGATCATGGTGGCCGCCCTCGTCTGGTATCTGCTCGTGTTCCCGTCCGCGACCCTCGCGGACGCGATCGCGACCAACCCGATCTTGAACTACCTCGGAGCGACCGGACTCGCCCACGGACTGGCCGACGGAGCGCCCGCAGCCTACCTCACACTAGGCCTCCTCGCCCTCGTGGCCACCCCGATCCTGAGGGTCGCTTCCGGGTTCTACTACTTCCGTCTCGGACACGAGCGGGCCATGGAGGGGATCACGTTCGCGGTCCTCGTCATGCTGTTCTTCGGGCTCCTCGTGCTCGGACCGTTGATCCGCTGACGATCTGGGTCACCGAGCGCCTCGGACCGCCGATCTTTCCCTGTTTCGAAGAAGCGGGACGGCCCGCTCCCAACCGGGAGGGCCGACCTCCGCTTAGCCCGCGCCCTTTGCCTGGGCGAGTGCTTCTCGCACCGCGGCGAGGCCCAAATCAGCGAACTCGCGGGCCCGCTTCGGGTCCTTGGCCTCCGCGAACAAACGGAGGAGCGGCTCGGTGCCGGACGGGCGCAGGAGCATCCAGCCCCCGTCCCAGAACACCTTAACCCCGTCGATCGTGACGATCCGGTCGGCCTCCTTCTGGAGCTTCTCGCCCACCCACTCGACGACCTGGGGACGGAGCTCGGTGGGGCACGGGATCCGTTCCTTAACCAGGGCGTAGTGCGGGAGCTCCGCGAGGAGGTCCGCGAGGGGTCGTTCTAACCGGGCGAGGAGGTCGAGGACGGACGCGAGGGTCATCGCCCCGTCCCGGGCATACTGGAACTTCGGGGTGATGATGCCGCCGTTCTCCTCTCCCCCGAAGACGGCGTGCTGGTCGACCATCGCATGAGTGACCGCGGGGGAGCCGATCCGGGTGTAGAACACGGAACCCCCCAGGGGCGCGATGGCGTCCTCGAGGCTCTGCGAAGCCGAAACCGGCGACACGACCACCCCCCCGTGCGCCCGTTCGACCGCGTCGCGGGCGAGGAGGGCTAGGGTCTCTTCGCCCGGAACGTACCGCCCGGTGTGGTCGACGAAGACCGCCCGGTCGGCGTCCCCGTCGTGGATGACCCCGAAATCCGCATCCACCGCGGCGACCGTCCGCTGGGCATCGCGCGTGTTCGGCTCCGTGGGCTCGGAGGGGTGGCCCGGGAACGTCCCGTCGAGGTGGCCGTTGAGCGTGACGACTCGGCATCCGAGACGCCGCAAGAGTGCGGGGCTGGTCTCCACGCTGGCTCCGTTGCCGCAGTCGAGGACGACCGTGAGCTTCCTTTTCCGGATACGGGCGACATCGACCTGGCCGAGGATCCCTTCCACGTAACGGTGTCCTCCGTCGGACACGGTCGTGATGGTCCCGATGTCCGTGTATCGGGCCGAGGCGGCGGTCCCCTTCTCCGTCGCGTCCTCGATCGCCTGCTCGATCGACCGGGAGACCTCGAGGCCGTCCGCGGCGATGCACTTCAGGCCGTTGAACTCGGCGGGATTATGGGAGGCGGTCACGATCACCGCGAGCTGTGCGGACAACCGGGGGACCAGGTACTGGACCGCCGGAGTGGGGAGGACGCCGACCTCGATCGCGCGGTGTCCGCCCATGGCTAACGTGGAGCTCACGATGCGGGAGAGGGCGAAGCTGGACGTGCGACCGTCCCGTCCGACCACGACGGGCGCTCCCACGGGGATCGTGGAAGCGATGGCCCCCGCGACCCGGGTCACGAAGGCGGCGGTCAGCTTTTCCCCGACCACTTCGCGGATGCCGTTCGTGCCGAACAGACGAGCGGTCATCGGTCCCAAAGAAAGAGATGTCGTCCGGTATAAGAGCGGCAAGGGGTATCTCGTTTTGGGATTTTATTCCGCGGGGCGAAGGTGGTCCGCTTCGTCTCGGGTCATCGTTCACCTTTCACCAGGAGCGAAAACGACTACCCCTTAGTGTCCACTCTGTCCTCGTGGACCCCCGCCGCTCCCTTGTCTTTCGCCTCCCGCCGGAGCCGGAGAGTCCTCCACCCTCGGTTCGCCTCCTCATGGACGACTTTCGTCTCCTGTTGAATCAGTGCCTCCGTCACGCACTTTCCACTCGGCTCACCTCCAGAGGGGCGATCTCACGGTTTGCCCGTACTCAGGCCGCAGAGGCCCGGGTTACAGGGACGATGGGTGTCGCTGCGGCCGAGATTGCGGCGTCGCTCGCTAGCGGCCACCGCTCGCGCGTGCGCAAGGGAGTCGCCAGCCGCATCCCCTACGTTCGAACCCCCTTCGTCCGGATTCCCAAGGAGTCCTTCCATTTTGACCCGGAGACCGGTAAGCTTCGACTCTCGCTCCGTCGTGGGGAATGGACTTCCCTCACTGTCCCCGTCTCGAATTACCACCGACAGGTGCTCGCCCACCCCGGGCGTCGGGTGACCCAAGTCCACATCGGACTCCACCGGGTCGTCCTGGTCTACGCCCAAGTCCCCCCCGAGCCCTATGCTCCCAAATCGATTGTGGCGCTCGACAGCAACGAGGCGTCGATGGATGGAGTTCAGGTCGACTCCGACGGGGCCTTCTACGTCCGGGTCCACTTCCCGGAGATCCCCCGCATCCAGTGGCGCCACATGGGGCGGCGCCAATACCTGGGTAGGAAGAAGTCCCACGACCGACGACTGTCGCGCTGGCTGCTGGGTCGGGAGGGGAGGCGGGAACACGATCGGGTCCGGTCTCGTCTCCATGAACTCACTCGCACCCTTATCGACCGCTTGGCCTCCACGGAGTCCGCTCTCGTCCTCGAGGATCTCAAATCACTGCAAACACCCCGCCGACGGGGGTCCCTCTCGGGACGGCGTCCCCCCTTCCGCTCACGGCGCCTCCGACGCCGTCTCTCTTCCTGGCCCCGGGGGGAGCTCCATCGTCAACTCACTTACAAGGCCCAGGATCGGGGAGTTCCCATCATCTGGGTCGATCCCTATCGTACGTCACGAACCTGCCCGAGATGTGGTGAAGTATCGGAACACCGAAGAAGGGTAGGGACTAGGTTCGACTGCGCGAAGTGTGGGTGGTCGTGCGACCGCCAACTGAACGCGGGGCTGAACCTGGGAATAACCGCCCTGCGGACCCACGCGGGGCTCGGGGGTCTTCGACTTGACCCCGACGCCCTTCCCGAGGATGTGGTGAGACCCCTCTACGGGTCGGCCAACGACCGACCGGCACGGGTGGAGCGGATGGGAAGGGAGGGACGAGGTTCGAATGTTTCACGTAACAGGGAAGCATCCGAATAAAATCCCAAAGCCGGGGTATCTGCCTCCGTCCGGATTGGTCCCCGAGCTGCCTCCTCGATGGTGTGCAGACGAAATGCTGGGCAGGTTGGCCCGGTATCTCCGATTCGTCGGGTTGGACACCGCCTACGTCCGGGGCCTCACCGACCTGGAGGTCGCGCTCCAGTGCCGGGAAGAGGGCCGTTTTCTCCTGACCCGGGACCACGACCTCGCCGGACGAGTACCCGAGTCGCTTTGCCTCGAAAGCCCGATCGTCGAACAGCAATGGAAGGAGGTCCGGACGCGGTTCCCCGACCTTCCCACCGAGGTCCGGTTCGTCCGCTGCAGCCTCTGCAACGGCGTCCTCGCACCCTATGCCCCGCCGGCCGGGGCCCGCCTCCCAGCGGGCACTCCCTTGGATCGGGTCGGAGCCGGCCTGCAACTCTACCGCTGCGGGGCCTGTGGGCATCTCTACTGGGCGGGGTCGCACACCGCCGACTTGAGGGACCGCATTCGCCGTTGGAGCGAACCGGGGCGCCCGTGACGCGCGTGTACGTGGAGCTCTCCGGCGAGAGCCTCGAGTTGGCCCGGGCGGAGGTCGATGCGGTGGCCGCGGTCCTGGGGGGAGTCGAGCTCCACTTCGTTCCGTCCCCGGTTCCCCTGGTCGTCGTCGAGCTCGCCCGAGAGTACGTGCCCACGCTGGCGCTTAGGCTCGCGCTCGCGCGGCGATGTCTCATCGACGTTCCCGGCGGTGCGGCGTTCGATCCGGCCGACGGAGGCCCGTCCGTTCCCGGGGAAACGGCCGCCTTCCGGCGATTGGGGAGCCCGTCCGGGGGCGGGGACGCCCGCGGGATCGACACCGCGGCCCGGGCGTGGAAGTCCGCGGGCGGGCGGATCGACTTGGAACAACCGGCGCGTCGATTCTGGTGGGCCGAGGGCGAGCCGGCATCGGACCAGTTCCTCGAGGAGGTGGCGGCCGTCGACCGGCGTCGCACGTCGACCCGGCGCATCTCGAACCTCCCATTCCGGCGGCCGATCGGTCTCGCTCCTCGGCTCGCCCGGGCCGCGGCCAACCTCGCCCGTATCGCCCCCGGGGACCGGGTCGTGGACCCCTTCCTGGGCACCGGGGCCCTCCTGGCGGAGGCCGCCTTGTTCGGAGCGCGGGTCACCGGCATCGACCTCGAGGCCGCCATGGTCCAGGGTGCCAACCGGAACTTCACCCATCTGGGAGTCTCCGCCGAACACTTGGTGGTGGGCGATTCCGCCGACGTGGAGTTCCCCGGTTCCCAAGGGCCCTTCGACGGGTTGCTCACCGACCCTCCCTACGGACGGGCGTCCAGTACCGGTGGGGAGACCGCCGAGTCGCTGGCCGCTCGCATCCTTCCGCGCTGGGCCGAGCGGCTCCGCCCCTCGGCGTACGCCGTCGTGATCCTGCCCGGGGGCGACGACCCGCTCGCACCTCCGTGGCGCCGCCAGCTCGCGGTCCCGGTACGGGTGCATCGAAGCCTGACCCGGGAGTTCCGGGTGTACCGTCGGGCGCCCTAGGGCGGGACGACCTCGACCGAGTTGCTCGCGGATCCCCCTCCCCCCGTGGCGCACAGCTGGTTGACGGAGAGGTCGATGAGTACGGACGTGGCGGTCTCCGTGTTGGCGAACGCCAGCACGAGCTTCATCGAGGTGGATCCGCTGATCGTAAGATAGTCGGAGCCGGGGAGGATCACCGAACCCCCCGTCAAGGTGGCGTTGCGTCCGTCGGGGAGGGTGAAGGTCCACGTCGAGTTCGCCTCCCAGTCCGACAGAGCGTTCCCCGTGAGATAGACGGTACTATTCCCCTGACGTTCGGAGACGTTGGCCACCGAGGCCCCGACCAGGTAGCCGTGTCGCACCGGGTCCCCGTTCACGACCGAGTAGTTCACGGTGGCGAGGACCGGATGGCTGACGGTGGGCGCGGGATACCCGATCACTCCCGTCTCCAGCGTGACGCTGCCGGGCGGGCTCGCGATCGGCACCACCACGAACCCCGTGAGGAGGACCACGACCACGAACGCCCCGACCAGGTAGCGCTTGGTGTCGAGGGGAGAGACGTCGTTGAGCGGCGGCGGATGACGTACTCCGAGGAGGAGGATCAGGATCCCGAAGAAGAGCCAACCGGTGTAGAACAGTCCCAGGCCGAAGAGGAGGAACACGGCCGCGTAGCTGACGAAGCGGACGCGGTCCCCGAACAGCGCCCGGAAGACGTGGCCGCCATCCAGCTGCCCGGCCGGGAGGAGGTTGATGGCGGTGACGAAGATGCCGACCCAGCCGGCGAGCGCGAGCGGATGCAGGTTGAGGATGGAGGACGGGAAGAAGAGCGCGAGCCCCTCCCAGAAGAGCGGGACCCCGATGACCAGGCTCCCGTAGCTGACGCCCAGGACGGTCGGGCCACAGTAGCTCGCGGGGGTCACCATCGCGTGCGTCGAGAGATAGAGGCCGGCGAGCGCCACGGGGATGGACGCCGCGAAGCCCGCGAGGGGGCCGGCGGCCCCGATGTCGAAGAGCGCCTTCTTGTCCGGGAACGGCTCGCGGATGCTGATGAACGCGCCGAACGTTCCGAAGAGGAACGGGGGCGGAAGGGGAATGAAGTACGGGAGCGACGCATCGATCTTGCGCCGGCGTGCCATGAAGTAGTGCGCGAGCTCGTGCAGCCCCAAGATCGTGAGGACCGGGGCCGAGAAGTAGACCGCTCCCCACACGAAGTCGGTCGCCGAGAGGTTCGACCCGCCGACGTACGTGAGCCAGATCAGCGCTCCGGCGAACGTGCAGGTCACGACGGTGGCCCCGAGGAGGGCGAGGTTGATCCACTGCCGCTTGGCCCGCAACTTGGGGCGGGGAATGACCTCGAGGTAGTGCTCCCCCATCTGGTGGCGGAGGATGGGGACATACCCGGCCGCCCAGAGCTCCCGGCGAAGCCGGTCGAACTTGACCTCCAGGGTTCCGGGGTCCACCTGAACGGCGAGGATGAGCGATTGCGGTCCGAGACGGGTGTCGTAGATGGGAAAGAGGGCCCCCACGATGCGGCGGATCCGCTCGAGCTCCGACCCCCCGGCCGTGGGAAGCGGTCCCGTCCGCGGTGTCCCCACGGAGCTACGCCCCCGGCGGGCCGGCGGTCGCTGACTTGCGGAGGCGCTTCGCCCGTTCCTTGGAGCTGAACCCGGTCGCTTCCTCGAGGAATCGGTTGTAGCGCGCGATCGTCTCCCGCGCGACCTCCCGGGACCTTGGGGTTCATCGTCACTTCGACTGCCAGCTCTTTTCCCTCCGCCCGGACCACGACGCTCGACAGCGCCCCCCACGAGGCAGTCCGCTCCTCGCCCGACCCTCCGACGCCCTCGAAATGGACGGCCAGGATCCGCTCGAGCGCCGCGGGGGCCAGGTTGCCGCGGTGGCTGGTCCGTACCGGGTACTTCTGCACGACGAAGGCTCCACTCCCGGAGTCGATAAAAAGTCTGGCGCGGAGGTCCGCGCCCCTTTAGACGGTCTCGATCTCGAAGAGGACGCGATAGCCCCGGAGGCGGCGCGTCACCTCGTCGGAGAGGTCGAGGATCTGGTCGTGGGAGGCGCTCCCGGACCAGTCGTACACGAAATCGTAATTCCCCTGGGTCGGGACGAACCCGATCGACTTCAGCCGGTCGGCGATCTCCGAGGGGCTGGCCCCCTCACTGTCGAACGTCACCCGAAGATAGGTCTCCATTTCGGCGCGGAAAGTGTCGGAGGCCCTAAAACGGTTGTCACAGACCGGGCGTGCCCGGCCGCAGCATCTGTCGCAGGCCTCGGGAGAGGAGGGCGGGGGTCGCATCGTCCAACGCCCGGGCCGGAAGCCGGATGCGGTCGCTGGATTCCCGGACCGTCCAGCCCCCGCTCGCCCGGCGCGACACCGAGATCGCAAGGCCATCGGGGGGAGCGGCTCCCGTCTCGGTCCGGCGGGAGGACCCCGTGGCCGCGGAACGCAGGTACAGGAGACGAGCTCGGGGGAACACGCTTCGGATCGCGCGAGAGACCCAGGGCACATCGCGCCGGTCGCCCACCTCGAGGGCGATCGGGATGGTGGAACGGCGGCGTCCCCGTCGGTCGATCTCTCCGCTTCGGATGCGGCGCGAGCTCACCGGAAGCAGGTCATCGGCGAGAACGAGGGGGACCACCGCTACGGGGACTTGAGGCACGTTCCGTCGACGCCGCTCGTGGTTGACAGCCCGGCCCCCGTCCACGGTGTCGGCCGAGACGACCAGGACCCCCACGCCGCGCTCGACCGAACGGCCGAAGCGGTCTTGGAGAGGGCGGATCTCGAAGGCCCGAGCCGGGAATTCCCTCTCGAGCCACCGGAGAAGGGTCCGCCGACGCACGGCGAACGGCTGGATCCTCCCGCGGCCCGGTTTCGAGTGGGCCGCGAGATAGCTCTCGGTGGTGAGCCCGATCGCGACGGTCCGGCCGAGCCGGAAGGCGGTCGCGAGCAGAGCCTCGTGGCCGACGTGGAGATGGTCGAAGGTACCGCCGAGGACGGCGCGCGCGTAGCGGGGCACGGCGGCGACCTCCTATACGATGTAGTGCGAGAGGAGGACGACGAGGAGCAGGATGATGCTCGCGTACAGGAGGTACTGGTAGTTCCGCCGGGACCGGGCCATGTCCTCGAGCTTCTGCGCGCACTCCTTGCTGCAGGTCCGCTCGTCGGGGTCGCAGGTTCGGCCGCACACCTTGCAGTGGCGGTGGTCGTCCGAGCGGGTCACCGGGGCCTCGACGCGCCGAAGGCGGGTTAACGTTGCGCCCCGCCGCGCGTCGTGCGGGGGGCCGCCCGACGCGGCGGTGCGGGCTCACTGTCCGTCGGCTGCGGGTCCAGGGGGTTCGCGGGATCCTCGTCGTAGTCGACGTAGGGGGATTCGCGGGAGCGGGGACGCGCGAGGAGGTCCTCGTCGTCCGCGGGGACCGGCCGACTGCCGCGGCGACCCCGTTCGGTCGCCAGGTCGTCCTCGCTGGGAACGTAGCCGGTGCCCGACTCGGAGAGCTGGCGGACGAGGTTGAGCCAGATCTTCCCCTGGCTCGTCATCGACGCTTCCAGCCGTCGCCGAAGGTGGGCGGTCTCGTCCCGGATCTCGGATTCCACGCGGCGCAGTTCGCGGCCCAGGTCCCGACGCAGTTCCGCGAAGCGAGCCTCGTTCTGCTCCGGTCGGGCGAGGAGCTTCTCCACCTCGTCGATCCGGACCCACGTCTTGCGAACGAGCGGCAGCATCTTGTCGGTGACGACCTGGACGCGGCGGTCCAAGTCGTCCACGTCCTGGCGGACCTTCGATTCCACCTGAGTGAGGGCGTCGGCGCGATCGCGGAGCTGCGCCTCGATCGTCTCGAGACGCGCGGTGTCGGGGCTGGGGGCGCTCTGGAGGCGGGCCTCGAGCTCGGCGAGAGAGCGGGCGTAAGCCGCCCGGTTCTCGTCCATGAGCGTCTTCACCCGCTCGCGGACCGCCGCGTCGAACCGGGTCGAATCGATCGTGCGTCCGAGGGCGTCGTCGACCTCGCCCTTGAGCCGGGCCAAGAGCTCCACGTACTTCCCCCGCTCCCGGTCGGAGTCCTCCCTCATCTTCTGGTCGAGGTAGGACTGCATCCGGACCTGGAGGCCGGCGAGCGATTTCGAGTGGGTATCGGAGAGTTCGGCGAGGCGCGCTTCGCGGTCCACCTCGAGGCGCTTCGTCGCCTGGTTGACCCGCTCCTCGACCGCCGAACGGGAGATCGAGAGCTGGTTGCCCATGCGCGCCTCGAGCTCGCGCGCGCGGGCGTCGAGAAGCGCCGACATGCGGATCTCGAAGTCCTTCGCCCGGGCGTCCAGCAGGACCCCGGTCCGAATGTCCTGGTCCTTCGCCTCGCGGCCGCGCTTCTGGTCGAGCTCGGTCGCGCGGGCGTCGACCTGGGTGCGGAGGCGGGCCTCCAGGTCCTTGGATCGTCCCTCGACCAACAGGCCCATCCGCTGCTCCATGTCGCGCACGTCGCGGATTCGCTTCTGCTCGAGCTCGGTGAATCGGGTATCGACGAGCGTGCGGACCCGGCTCTCGATCTCCTCGCGCAGTGCCGACCCCTGCTCTTTGGCTTCGGTCAGCTCGAGGTCGAGCTGGGCCACGAGGGCGGTCCTCAGTTCCTCTTCCCCGCGCAGGAGCCGGGCGTTCATCTCGTCGGCCATCCGCTTCAACTCAGCGCGGAACGAATCGGCCCAGGTCGCTCCGCTGGTCTGCACCGCCTTCTGGACCAGGTCGGGGACCCCCGCGAACCGGGGCTCCGTCGCCTCCCGAACCCGGCGTTCCGCCTCTCGGGTCACCTCATCCTGGGAGACCAGGGGACGAGATTCGAGGGCGGCGAACCGGCGGGCCACTTCGTCGGGAGACAGGGAGGGACGCGCCTCCAGGGCCGAGAGGCGGCGGGCGACCTCGTCCGGTGACATGGTGGGTCGACGTTCGAGCGACTCGATGCGGCGGGCGACCTCGGTCTGGCTCTCGTTCCAGGCCCGGGTCTGGGAATCGGCCGTCTCCCGGACCTTGAGGTCGAGGGTGGATCTCCACTTCGTCTCCGCCGCGCCGAGGGCGGCATGGACCCGGGCGTCGATGACCGCGCCGTCCACGGGGGTCGGGGGCGGCGCTGCGAGCGAGGCGGGAGAAGAGGGAGTCCCGGAGGTGGAAGGCGGGGGAGGTGGGGGAAGAGGAAGGTCGGCCGCCGGGCGACTCAGCAGCGACGGGTCGGACTGGATCGATACCGGCACGGCCACCGGACCCTCGGGAGGGAGGGTGATGTCGGCCGGGCGCTGCAGCCACGGAGGGAGCTGCTGGGTCGCGGCGGGCTCGGTCAGCTGAGGTAGCGCCGCGCTGGCCGAGGGCGGAGCGGGTCCTCCTCCGCCGCCCCGGTCCGTGTCCCGTTTCACTTTCACGTACTCGTTCGCCCGTTTCGCCGCCTCTCCCGTCACCGAGACGGAGCGACCCCGAGGTCGGGCGAGCAGGAGCGCGGCCGTCTACATGGCCGTTCCGATCCGCCACATCTCCTTGCGACGGTCCCGACCGCCCTGGCGATCGGCATCGTCCTGGATCGCCTTCATTCGGGCCGCCTCCACGAGGTCGACCCGGTGGCTCACTTCGCCCAGCTTGTCTTCCGCATGGTCACGCGCGTACTGGAGCACGAGAGGAAGGGCATCCTTGGCCGCGCGTCCGGTCGGTGGGCGCGTCAGGTCGCGCAGGGTCACCGGCGCACCCTCCCAGCCCTGGATCCGCTTCATGTGCCGGTCCCCCTGGGCCTCCCCGCGCGGTACTCGCATGACCGCGAGCGCGAGGGGGAGCTGCTCGGTGAACTGGTGCATGTCGACCTTCGCGACCGGAAGGAAGTACGGGAAGACGAGGAACGCGCCGAGCGCGACCAGCGCGGTCGGGAGCTCCCGGACGAGGTCGAGGACGACCTGGTTGGTCGCCTCCCACTGCTCCGCCGTGACGAGGACCACCGGCTCCGTCGAGCCCCGGTGGTAGAGGAATCCCTCGCCGACGCCCTGGTAGATCGACTGGTCCGGATCGGCCGCGGGGCGGTCCCCGCCCGACCGTCCGCCCATCGTGGCGTGGGCGCGGAGGACGGCGGCCCCGAATTCCCCGCTGGCGGCGAGCGCGGCCGTCTCGAAGACGAGCGTCTTCATGCCGATGCGGGGCCGATCCTCGGTGGAGAGGAACATCCGGCCGACGCACGTGTAGCGCCCCGCGGCGGCCGGGTAAAGGAACAGGTTCGGGTAGTAGGAGAGCGGGGCCGACGGGTCCGGGTCCCAGTAGTCGTGGGTGTCGGCGACGTTGACGGTCAGGTTCCCGACGACCCGGATCGCCTCGAGCGTCTCGCGACGGCCCGGGAACTCGTCGGGGATCGTCGTGTAGCCGGGGCTTTCCGCCTCGTTGTCGACCTGGCGGCACCAGACGACGGCGATCGGGGCGTGCGCGGCGGGAGCGCCCACCTCCGAGGCCGCCATCACGCCCCCTTGGTCGCCCGGCGCTCGAGCACCTTCTCGCAGGCGCGAGCCAGCGGAAGGGTCGTGTTGACCATCACGGGTACGCCCATGGTCGGGACGCCGACGGAGGGCGCCTCCTGGCCGGAGTCGCCGACGAGGAGCGGGTGACCGCCGCCCGTCGAGACCGCGCTCGAGACCAAGAAGACGTCCTCCTTCGTGGAGATCCCGCGGCCCTCCTGAGCGACGAGGATCGTGCCCATCCCACCGCCGTCCCGTCGGAGCAGGAAGTCGACCGTGTCGAAGGCGCTCCGGTACGTGCGCTCGCGGACGGACTGCTCGACCTCGGTGTAGAACTCCTTCAGCTTGTCGGCCTTCGAGATCGCGATGACGAGCGGCAGGTTCTTTCCGCGGACGTAGCGGAAGACGCCCCGCGCGAGGTTGATCTGCTGGGCCTGGTCGTGGAGCGAGGGGAGGGCGGGCGAGAGCAGGAGGATGATCGCGTCGGCGCCGCTGACGAAGCGTCCGAGGAGCGTGAGCCCGCGACGCCAGAGGTCGCGACGGTCCGGGCGCCACGCGTCGAAGTGGGGGATGACGCGGCAGCTCTTCTCCGTGACGTCGGCCGTCTCCGAATCGATCCAGAGCCGGTCGTAGGTGAAGTAGTCGGCGATGATCCCGCCGGCCTCGTCGATCGTCTGGAGCTCCATCGGCTTGGATCCGGTCTCCCCGTCGGGCGCCCCGTAGCGGAAGCGCATCTTCATCTCGACGAACTGATTGAACTTCGTGGGCAGCGGGTACTTCGTGAGGACGCCCTGCTCCTCGCGGCCGGCCGCGAGCTCGACCCAGAGCTTCTTGCGGTCCTCCATCGGCCGATTCACGTAGAACCGGCTCGTCGTCTCGAGGCTGCCCTCGGGGTCGGTGGGGTCCGTGGTCTCGTACGTCGTCTCCTCGAGAGCGACGTCGTTCTCCAGGTCCCCGAAGATCGGCAGTTGGCCGCCGTCCACGCGCGCCGGGACGTACAGGATGGGCAGGTTGAGACCGAAGTGGCCCGCGAGGAAGCGGAAGTAGGTCGTCTTCCCCGACGCGGGGATCCCGACGACCGCGATCCGGGCCGAATCGGGCCCCTTCTTGCTCTCGCGCTTCGCTCCGGGAGCCCGTCGGGTCTTCGTCGTGACCTTCACTTCGCCCATCGAATGATTCTCCGTTACCTCATCTCAGCCAAGCAGATCTCAATGAAATCGAGCGCGCCTTCCGCGACGGGCCCGGACGCGGCGAGCTCCAGTCGGACGTCCTGCACCTCGCCGAAGATCTTCTCGACCGCGGCCTCGTGGTCCACCGCCGCGTCCTGGACGTCGCCCTCGCCGGCGAGCTGGGTCAACTGGTAGGTGGAGCGCAGGTCCATCAGCTCCGTGAACAGGTTGAGCAACTTCGCCCGTACCTGGGGGTCCGCGTTGGCGAGGCGCTGCTCGGTGTCGTCGATGAACCGGACCAGCGTCTCGGTCTCCTTGTCGTTCTGCATCCGGGCTTGGAGGAGCGCGAGCCGCCGGAGGATCCGGGTCTGCGATGAGGGCGGAAGCTTCTCGACCTCGACCCACGCCTGCAGGAGGGCGCGGGCGGCCTCGACCACGGCCCGACGGGCGAACTGGATCCGGGCCTCCCAGTAGAGGCGGGTCACCGGAGGCAGGGCTCCCCCGGAGTGCTGGAGGAGCGTGAGGGCGGCGTCGAACTGGCCGCCCATGTAGGCCTCGACGACCTCGCCGAGGGGCCCGTACCGTTCCTTGAGATAGGCGGGCGGGGCCGGGCCGGAGCCGGACGAGAGCACGTCGACCTCGAGCTCGGGTACCTCGGAGTACGTGTCGCCGGCGGCAGGGGCGGCCGAGTGGAGACGGGAGACCGTCGCGTGCTGCTGGGGCTCTTTCAGGGCTCGGGCGGCGTTCGCCGCGTGCTGGGCGAGCTCCTCCGGGTGCAGGTCCTCGATCCGTCGGTCGTCCTCGTACCCGACGTCGATGAAGGCGTTCACCATCTGGGCGAAGAGGGCGGAGCCGGTGGTGACCTCCTGGAAGCTGAACGCGGCCGGCAGGCCGAGCTCCTGGGCCCGCGCCGTCATCTGGCCGAGCAGCTCCTGGATGCGGGCGCCGTCGACGCCCTTGTCCCGTTCCATCCCGTTGCCGATCCCGACGACGCTGAGCGTGAGGTTCGACCCCGCAGGTAGGAGGTAGGGCACGAGGTCGACCCGGCCGGGCGGTATCGGGCCCTGGCCCGAGAGGCGGACGTCGAATCGCGTGGAGGCGTTGTCCCAGCCGTCGGTCACGAGAACGAGGTTCCCCTGGACGCCGTGCGTCCCCAGCCTAAGGAGGTCGGCGCCCACGGCGAGCGCATCCCAGATCGCCGAGCGTCCGCTCGGGTTGAGGAGCGAGATGAGATTCTCGATGTACGGAAGGTTCTCCTTGTGGATCTCACCGAGCGGCACCGGGGCGCGCACCGCTTCGGTGAACGTGACCAGTCCGAACAACCAGCCGGAGCTGGCCGCATCCTGCAGGATCCGGAACACCGCGGTCCGGGCGACCTCGATCTTCTGGCGCTCGGCCTTGTCGGTGCCGGGGTCCGGCAGGGGGGCGAGCATGCTCTTCGAGAGGTCGAGGACCAGGACGTGGCGTTCGCGGAGCGGAGCGGAGGGCAGCGCGGCGTTCGCATCCTCCATGTCGGCTGTTCGCTCCAAGTGATCGGCGCCTCCCCGGGATCAGTCCGGGGCCCTCGCCCGAACGGTACCGCGGCTGCGCACATCCCTCATTTACCTAGGGTGGCGTATTTGTGCCTTCCGCCGAACCCCTGCCGTATAACCGGGCGTTCCGGGCCCGTCCGCCCGCCGGAGCGACCCGGCGGTCGGGCCGCTCCCGCCGAAACTGCTCGCGGTGGGCCACCTTTATAAACGGTCGACCCTCGGGCGCCCCGCATGGGCAACATCCGTCAAACGTACATCAAACGGGTCGCGATCGAACTGATCCGTCTCCACCCGGAATCCTTTGGGGGCGACTTCGCCGCCAACAAGCAGAAAGTGCTCGAACTCACCGACCTGGGCGTGCTGGTGGACGGCAAGTGGCAGGTCCATTACAAGAAGCTCGCGAACCGGATCGCCGGATATGCGACCCGGTACACCAAACGCAAGCGCGGCACCTGATCCGAGCGCCGGTCCCGGCGCCCTAGTCGAAGAGCGACAGTCCTTCCTGGAGGTGGACGATCTCCACCGGGGTCGTCGGCAGGCCCACGATCATCCCGTGGGAATTCGCGACGAGGCAGGCCCCGACGATCGGAACGCCGAAGTTGGCCGTCGAACGGTGCACGGGAACGCCCAAGACCTCCCCGACCGTTTGGGTCTCGCCCTCGGTCGCCTTCGGGTGGACGACAACCCCCTTGTTGGTGGCGATCCCCACCATCCCCACGGTGCCGAGCCCGGCCAGCGTTCCCCGGCGGGCGGGCACGCGGAGGGCCCGCGTAATCGCTTCGATGGCCGTGTCCGAGAACTCGGGTTGCACGAGGGCGCCGTGGTCGTTCGCGAGCACGTTGTTGCCCATCGCGTTGTGCCGGGAGCGGATCACGGAGACCGGGGCGATACCCTCGAGCGCCTCCCTCTCTTCGGGCGAGATCTCGTCCCCGACCACGAACCCGTGGGAGTTCTGCGCGATCAGGGCGCCCACGACCTCGCTATCGTTGACGTTGGTGCGCACTACCCGGACGTCGAGCAGGCGAGCCAGGTCCCGCGCGAGCGCGTGCGGCACGCCGGACGGGACGACGGCGTGGGTCTCCCCCACGCGCACGTAGACACCGAGATAGGGACTGCCCCCGTAGAGGGTGCGACCGACCGGCACCGCGGGCGTCTCCTAGGCCGAGCGATCACTCGGTCTCGAGCAGATCGACCTCAATGAGGCCGTCCTCGAACCGGATCGCCTTGACGCGGACCTGCCGCGGGATGTGCTGGATGCCCCGTTCCCAGATGTGCTCGTTGAGTCGGGGGTCGATCCAAACGTCCTCCGAGCGGCCCTTCATGTGACGGACGACGAACCGCCGGACCGTGTCGAGGGCGTGTCCCGCCCGGCGGCGCCGCGAGGGCTGGTGCATGCTGGCGCGGAGGGGAATGACGTACTCCCGCTCGAGCTCCTCGCCGTGGCGTGCGGTGGGGGTCTTGGCCTTCTTGCTTGCCATCGCTCCTACCTCCCGTTACTTGTGCAGGTGGCCACGCTTCCAGGTGTGCCGCTTCGGGTGGCGCGTAACGCGCCGGTCCGTTCGCTGGATGACCCAGGCTGGAACGCGGCGGTTCTGCTTGACGATGCGGAACAGGCGGACCTTCCGCGCCAGGCTCTTCCTACGGTTTGCCATGCTGCTCGCTCCCGATCACCGTCGCGTGATCTTGATCTCGCGTCGTTCGGGCATCACGCGCTCCAGGAGCGCTCGCAAGGACGCGTCGTCCACCTGACGCTGGAGACGTCCGCTCGCGGCGAGATTGATGAGCTGCTGTTCGACCGAGTTCGCGATGTCCGGCTTCGCGAGGCGGATGCGGCCCAATCGTTCCCGGGCCTCGGGCGTGAGGATGCGACGCAAGACCTCGGCCCGCTCGGCCTCGCGGCGCTGCATCTCGGCGTCCTGCTGGGCGTACGCCTGGGCGGCGGCGGGGTCGCCTCCGCCCTGCGTCTCCTGCAGCTGCTGGATGCGCCGTCGGCGCAGCTCGTCGAGTTCCGCGTCGGACACAGGCCACCTTCTCCGCTCCCCTACTGATGAATCAGAGATACTTGGCGAGTTCGGGGCGCTCGATCGCCATCGTCTTCATCGTCTCGGTGGAGATCTTGTCGAGCAGTTTCAATCCTTCGGGGCTGATCCGCCGCCCCTGGTTCTTGTAGGCCTTCACGAGGCCCGCCTTCTCGAGCTGTTGCACGATCTCCCGGGCGATGGACCGGGAGCCGGATCGCGCGTGGTAAGGCGCACTTCCCCGGTCGCGCTTTCCGCCGTACTCGTTCGAGAGACGCGCGATGCCGACGGTTCCCAAGACGTAGATCTTCCGGAGGACGGACGCGCTGCGCAGGTACCACCAATCGGTGGCGACCGGCCCGCGCTGCTTGTGCACCCCGGTCTTGACGAAGGTGGCCCACACCGGCGGAGTCACGGACTGGCGATTCTTCAGCTCGGCCGCGAGCGGGGGCAACAGCCTCGACGGGGGTACGTCGTTCGGATGGGTCATGGAGCGGCGCGCCCACCCGGCTGGCTTATTTAAAGGTACACGAGGTGCGCCGCCGAGGGCAGGGAAGACCGAGCCCGGTCCCGGCCCGACCAGGGCGGAGTTCGGTTCGGAGCGGGCCTGTCCACGAGCGGTGGCTTAACAAGCGCCCTTGTGCTGGTCGAGGCCGAGAACGATGACCACCGCGGCGCTCATCCTCAGTGGCGGGGCCTCCACGCGATTCGGTGGCCAGCCGAAGGCGCTCCTGCCGACCGACGAGCGCTCCTCGGTCCGTCGCATCGCGGAGGTCACGCTGGCAGCGGGAGCGGACCCGGTGGTGGCCGTCGTCGGGGCGCACCGAGGACCCATCGCCCACGAGCTACGGGGCCTCCCGGTCGAGATCGTCGACGCGGAGGACTGGTACGAGGGACGCACTGCGTCGGTCCAGGCCGGGCTTCGTGCCATCCCGGAGGATCGGGACGTTCTCCTCTGGCCCGTCGACCATCCGTTCGTCGCGACCCGAACGGTCGACGCGCTCTGGAGGGTCCGCGAATCCGACCTCCTCGCGGTCTGGTTCATCCCGACGCACCACGGCAAGGGAGGCCACCCGGTGCTGTGGCGCGCCGGGATACGGAACGACATCTTGGACCTCCGCTCGGATGCCCCGCTCCGCTCCCTTCTACCTGAGTTCGGTCCCCAGGTGCGGCGGATCGCCGTCGAGGACCCCGGGGTCGTCGCGAACGTCGACACGCCCGAGGACTACCGACTCGCGTGGGACGAGTGGCATTCTCGCGAGGGCGACTGATGGACCGTCGGCACGCTCGAGAAGCCCTCCGGTTGCTGGACGCGCGGGAACCGTTCGTGCGGGCGACGGTCGTCCAGACCGTGGGCTCCGTGCCCGGCAAGCTCGGCGCCTCGATGATCGTTCGCGCGGACGGTTCGACGTTCGGAACCGTCGGGGGCGCGGCGCTGGAAGAGCGAGTGAAGACCTTCGCCGGTGAGGCCCTGACCCGTCGCGCGGGCGGGCTCCACCACTTCGACCTGCAGGCCTGGGCCCCCGGCGGTCTCCCGAGCCTCTGCGGTGGTTCGGTCGATATCGCCCTCGAGTACGTGGCGAGCCGTCCGAATCTCCTGCTCTGGGGCGGGGGCCACGTGGCCCGAGCCCTCGCGGAGATCCTCCCCACCCTCGAGTACGACTTTAGTGTCGCCGACGACCGTCCCGACTGGGTCGGGGCCGACCGGTTCCCGGCGGCCGACCGTCGCGAAGTGGTCGCGCCGGAGCATCTGTGGGACGTGTTCGACCCGGCCGCGTTCACCCACGCCTACCTCCTCGGATACGACGCCCAGAAGGACCTCGAGGCGCTCGCCGTCTCCCTCGAACGATTCCCGAACCAGATCGGACTCATCGCAAGCGCCTCGAAACGCGAGCACATGTACGACCAGCTCCGGAGCCGAGGGGTGACGCGCGAGACCCTGACCCGGATCCGTTCGCCGGTCGGACTCGAGATCGGCTCGGAGACCCCGGCCGAGATCGCGGTCAGCATCGTCGCCGAGATCGTACAGGAACGCCACCCCACTCCCTTACGTACTTCGTCGGTTGATGCCCGCGCGCCCAAGGGCGAGAAGGATGCCGTCGTCCGCACCCCTTAAGTTCCGTCTGAACGGGCACCCGGTCGAGGTACCCGTCGAGAGCGCCCGCATCCTCTTGGACCTCCTGCGGGACGACCTGCACCTGACCGGCACGAAGCGCGGCTGCGACCTCGGCACCTGCGGGTGCTGCACGGTCCTCGTGGACGGACGCCCGACCCTGAGCTGTCTCACCCTGGCCCCCCTCGTCGAGGGGCGGACGGTGACGACGATCGAGGGCATCTCGCCCCCCCAGGGACTCTCGCCCCTCCAGCGGGCGTTCGTCGAGCACGGGGCCACGCAGTGCGGATTCTGCACCCCCGGGTTCATCCTGACCGGGACCGCGTTCCTCGAAACCCACCCCCACCCGACCCGCGACGAGATCGTGCGGGCGATCTCGGGCAACCTCTGTCGTTGCACGGGCTATCTCAAGATCATCGAGGCGATTGAAGCCGCGGCCCGGGGCGGTGACTGATGGCGACCGCGCCTCGAAAGGAGTACCGCCTCCTCGGCCAGAAGATCCCGTACATCGAGGGGCCGCTCAAGGTAACGGGTCGTGCGGAGTACACCGACGACATCCAACGCCCGGGCCAGCTCATCGGGCGCCTCTTGCGGAGCCCCTGGTCGCACGCCCGACTGCGGTCCATCGACGTCACCACCGCGCGGGCGCTCCCCGGCGTCTTCGCGGTCCTGACGGGCGAGAAGTACCCGATCCCGTTCGGCGTTTTGCCGATCACCCACGACGAGACCGCGATCGCCGTCGACAAGACACGGTACATCGGGGACATCGTCGCCGCGGTCGCAGCGTCGGACGAGCGAACGGCGGAACGAGCGCTCGCCCTCATCAAGTTCGAGGTCGACCCTCTGCCCGATTACTCCGACCCCCGAGAGGGGACGTCGAAGGTGGCGGAACCGATCCACGCTCGGGGCCTGAACGGCTCGAACATCCAGAAGGAGGTCGTCCAGCACTTCGGGGACGTCGACGCCGCGTTCGCGAAGGCGGCGCACAGCGTCCGCGTCCGGGGCAACTTTGCCGGCGTAACGCACGCCTTCACCGAACCGATGGCGACGATCGCGGAAGCGACCCCCGACGGCCGCCTCACCGTCTGGAGCGCGACCCAGGTGCCCCACTACCTCCACCGGTCGCTCAGCGAGGTCCTCGGGATCCCCATGCACCGAATCCGGGTGATCAAGCCAGAGGTCGGCGGGGGGTTCGGGGGGAAGTCGGACCCGCTCCCGCACGAGATCGTCTGCGCGGCCCTCGCGATCGAGACGGGCCGCCCCGTCAAGATCCTCTTCGACCGGGAGGACGTCTTCTACACGAACCACGGACGTCACCCGACGCAGAACGATGTCCGCATCGCGACCGACCCCGAGGGACGGATCCTCGCCTACGACATCGAGGCGCTGATCGACGGGGGAGCGTGGAGCTCGTTCGGCACGGTGACGACGTACTACAACGGCGTCCTCTCGATGGGACCGTACCGGGTGCCGAACTTCCGGTACCGCGGCCGTCGGGTCTACACGACCAAGCCGCCGTCCGGGGCGATGCGGGCGCACGGGGGCACCAACATCCGGTACTCCATCGAGGTCGCGCTCGACCAGATCGCCGAACGGACCGGGGTGGACCCGTTCGACCTGCGCGAGCGGAACGCGCTCCCTCCGAACTCCACGACGATCAACGAGTTCCGCATCACCTCGACCTCGTTCAGGGCCTGCCTCGCCGCCGCGCGGGCGAAGAGCGGCTGGGACTCCAAGTTCCGCAAGCTCCCCTACGGGCACGGCGTGGGCTTGGGGTGCGGGTTCTACATCTCGGGCTCGAACAGCCCGATCCACTTCACGCCCGTGATGCCGCAGTCGACGGTCCACTTGAAGGTCGACATGGACGGGGGGATCGCGGCCCACTCGATGCAGGCCGATATCGGCCAGGGCTCGAACACCCTGCTCGCGCTCATCGTCGCCGAGGTCTTGGGGGTGGACTTGGAGCGGGTCCACGTCCAACGGGTCGATTCCGACGTGAGCCCGGTCGACTTGGGGTCGTACTCGAGTCGGGTCACCTTCATGATGGGCAATGCCACCCGGGTGGCGGCCGAGGAGCTGCGGTCGAAGCTGATCGCCGCGGCCGCCGAGCTGACGGCTCGTCCGGTCGAGGAGATCGAGGTCGGGCACGAGCGCTACTTCTCCCGCTCGGAGCCCCACGTCGGCGTGACGTTCATGGAAGCGCTCCACAAGGCGATGGAGCGGTCCGGCGCGTTGATCGCGAGCGGCTCGTACAACACGGCCAAGATGGGCGGTTCGTTCAAGGGGGCCCGTGCGGGGACGGCGCCCGCGTACTCCTTCGCGGCGTACGTCGCGGAGGTGGAGGTCGATGTCGATACCGGGATGTACCGGGTCCCGAAGGTCTGGGCGGCGTTCGACTGCGGCCGGGCCCTCAACCGGCTCGCCGTGGAAGGCCAGGTCGAGGGATCGGTCCACATGGGACTCGGCCAGGTGATGGGCGAGTCGATGAACTACCGTGGAACTCGCCTGATGAATCCGTCCCTCCTGGAATACAAGATCCCGATGCCGCAGCAGATGCCCCAAGTCGAGGTCCTCCTGGTCGGCGAGGACGACCCCGAGGGTCCGTTCGGGGCGAAGGAGGCGGGCGAGGGACCTCTCATCGCAACGCTCCCGGCCGTGGGGAACGCGCTCTACGACGCGCTCGGCGTGCGGTTCACCGACCTTCCGATCACACCCGACCGGGTGCTGAAGGGGATCGACCTGCGTCGCAAGGAGGGCCGCCCCTGGAAGGGGGCCTGACCATGCACCTCGACCCGTTCGAGCTCCACCGCCCGGCGACGGTCGACCAGGTCGTCGTCCTCGCCCGGGACCTCGAGGGCCAGTTCGATTACCTCGCGGGCGGCACCGACCTCCTTCCGAACTACAAGATGCATCTCAACCTGCGGCCCCACCTGGTCGCGCTCGAGGATGTCCGGGAGCTCCGGGGCCGGTCGCTCGACCGGATCGGAGCCATGGAGCGCCTCGCCGACGTGGAGGCCGACGGTCCGCTGCTCGCGGCGTATCCTCCGCTCGGCGACGCGGTCCGGGAGGTCGCGACGCCGCTCGTCCGGGCGAGCGGGACGGTCGGAGGGAATCTCCTCGTTGAGACCCGCTGCTTCTTCTTCAACCAGAGCTACTTCTGGCGCGAGAGCTTGGGCTTCTGTCTCAAGGCGGCCGGCGACCGCTGCCATGTCGTACCCCAGAAGGAGATCTGCTACGCGACCTTCTCGGGGGATCTCGCCCCGGCCCTGATGGCGGTGGACGCCGAGGTGGAGGTCGCCGGCGCGGAGGGCCGGCGCCGCTTCCCGCTCGAGCAGCTGTACGACGCCGCCGGCGATGGGATCCGACGGCTGACGCTGCGACCGGGCGAGCTCCTGGTCGGGGTGGACCTCCCTTCGGCCACGCGCGGCCGTCCGGGAACCTACCTCAAGTTGCGGGTGCGCCCGTCGTTCGATTTCCCCGAGCTCGGGGTCGCTGCCTCGGGCACGATGGACGGCGACCGGGTCCGCGCGCTGCGCCTCGCCATCGGCGGGGCGGAGACGCATCCGAAGCGCTACGACGCGCTCACGGACGCGCTCGTCGGCGAGCACCTTTCCGACGACCGCCTCCGCTCGTTCGCCGAGGAGGTCGAACGTTCCACGCGGCCGGTCCACAACACCTTCCTCCTCCCCGATTACCGGCGCCGGATGGTGTCGGTCTTCGTGCGCCGCGCGGTCGAGCGGGTCCGGGCGGGGAGGGCGGCGTGAAGGAGAAACCGACGTTTCGCCTGGTTCCCTTGGAGGAGCTGTTGGCCCACGAGGAGATCGACGAGGGAGGGGTGCACCACTTGGCGGAGGACATCCAGGGCCGTCGCGTCGTGGAGGACCCGATCTGGGTCGCCGTCGCCGAAGACTCCTACGTCATCCTGAACGGCCACCACCGGGTGGCCGCGCTCCGCAAGCTCGGGGCGACGCACGCGCCCGCGTGGGTGATCGACTACCCTTCCTCGTCGGTGCGGCTCGAGCGCTGGAGCGACGGTCCGCCGATCGGCAAGGACGAAGTGGTACGACGGGCGAAGGCCGGCGAGCTCTTCCCCCCGAAGACCACCCGGCACGTGATGCAGCACGAACTTCCCTCGCGACCCACCCCGCTCGAGGAGCTCGAGGGGCCGGAGGCCGACCCAAGGCGTCCGCGGACTCAGCGGCGCACGTCGGCCCGGTCCCGTTCGACCGGCGCCGACGCGCCGGGTTCCGGGTAGGGAAGCGGCAGGGAGCCCTCGGCGAACTGGCGGATCGCCCCGGAAAGCAGGGCGACCTCCACCGGATGCAGCCGGGCGCGGAGCGTCTCGACCGTGTCGTCGGGCGCCACCGGGACCCGCTCCTGGGCGAGCGGGGTGCCTCCGTCGACCTCGTTCGTCACGAGGTGGACGGTCGCGCCGGTGGTCCGCTCGCGGGCTGCGAGAACGGCTTGGAGCACCTTGCGTCCGTACATCCCCGGCCCGCCGTACCGGGGCAGGAGAGAGGGGTGGATGTTGATTGCCCGGCCCTGCCAGCGATGCACCCAGGAGGCCGGCAGGATGGAGAGGAATCCAGCGAGCACGACCAGTTCGGCCCCCGCCTGCTCGAGCTCGCGGGTCAACCTCGCCCCCCACTCCTCCGGTTCCACGCCGTGGGTGGAAAGGACGAGGGTGGGAAGGCCGCGCAAGCGGGCCCGTTCGATCGCGGGGGCGTGGGGCCGGTCGGAGACGACCAGCGCGACGCGGGCGGGGAGGTGGCCGCCCGCGATCCGCTCCGCGAGCGCATCGAGGGTCGTCCCCTCACCGGAGACGAGCAGCGCGATCGGAAGGACGCGGGTCACGTGGGAACGAGGACCCCCGACCCTTTGAGGGTGGCGCAGCGCTACAGCATGACCCGGAGGTTGAGCTTCTCCGTGAGCTCCTTGTACCGGTTCCGGATCGTGACCTCGGTGACGCCCGCGACCTCGGCGACCTCGCGCTGGGTCCGGCGCTCGCCGCACTGTACGCTCGCGATGTAGATCGCGGCCGCGGCCACCCCCGTCGGACCGCGCCCGCTCGTCAGCTCCCGGTCGGTCGCCTGCTTCAGGATCTCGTTGGCGCGCGTCTGGATCTCGCCCTTCAGCTTGAGCTCGGAGCAGAACCGCTGGATGTAGTCCTGCGGCCGGGTGGGCATGAGCTTCAGGTGGAGTTCCCGCGTCATGAACCGGTACGTCCGGCCAATCTCCTTCCGCCCGATCCGGGACTTGGAGGCGATCTCGTCCAAGGTCCGAGGGACGTTGCACTGCCGGCAGCTGCCGTACAGCGAGGCCGCGACCACGCCCTCGATCGAGCGGCCCCGGATGAGGTTCTTCGCGACGGCCTTCCGGTAGATCATCGCCGCGGTCTCGCGTACGTTCCGGGGGAGCGCCATGCCGGAGGCGATCCGGTCGAGCTCCGCGAGGGCGAAGGCGAGGTTCCGCTCGGTCGCGTTCGAGACGCGGATGCGGCGTTGCCACTTCCGCAGCCGGTAGAGCTGGGCGCGGTTGCGGGTGGGGATCGACTTGCCATACGGGTCGCGGTTCTTCCAACCGATCTCGGTCGAGAGTCCCTTGTCGTGGATCGTGAGCGTCGTGGGCGCCCCGGTGCGGGCCCTCTTCTCGCCCTGCTCGGCGTCGAACGCGCGCCAGTCGGGGCCCTGGTCGATCATCGATTCTTCGAGCACGAGGCCGCACTCGTCGCAGACGAGCTCACCCCGCTCGTAATCCCGGGTCAGGTGCGTCGAACCGCAGCTGGTGCAGCGGGTGGGGACCGCCATGTCCTCGGGGCGCGCCGCGGGTTTCTCTCCGTTCGCCGGTCCCTCCCCTTCCGCCATCGCGTTCCTCCTACTCGACCCAGACCGTCGCGCCGATCAGGCGTATCCCCTCCGCCGGGGACGGTGCACGGCGGGGGCGCATGCTGAGGTAGGGCTGCGAGACCGGCCCGAACACCCGGGCCACGACCCCGCGGACCCCGCTTCGGGGTTCGGCGACGTGCGTGCCCTCGGGAACCACGTCCGGTCCGGGGGCGCGGAGCGTGAAAAATCCACTCGGAGTGACCGCGAGGATGGTCCCCGCAGGTCGAGGTGCCGTCCGGGCAGTCCCCCGCGACAAGTGCTATAAAGGACTTGCGATACCTATTAAAGCGTTACGGCGGAACCCTCGGGCGGAGACGCGAGCGGGACGGCGGGTCTCCCGTGTCCTCGGGGCCGGCAGGCATCGGCATCTCGGGCGGAACGTACGGGACCAAGAATCCCCGGCGGGAGGGGGTCGGGGAGGCGGACTCGGGAATCGCCACGGCCGGTTTCCCGGTTCCCGAGACGGTGGACTTGGTCGTCCGTGAAATGTCGAGGTCGTCGAGGGGAGCGGCCCGGGGAACCACGTCGGCGGCCGGGCGGTCGTCCCGCTCCCGATCCACCGACGCGACCGGCGCTTCGGCCGCCCGGCGGTTCTCCCGGGTCATCCGGTCGACCTCCAGCCAGAGCGTCTCGATCTCCTCCTCCGGCGTCCCGTACCGTCGGTCTTCAGAGAGCGCTGCGCGCACCTGGGACATCAGGCGCGCCGCGCTGTGGGCGTCGTGGGCCTTGCCCTTGATCCGCTGGAGTCGGCGGGCGAGGTTGCGCGCTTCGAGGAGGATCTCCTCCTCTTCCTCGTTGCTCATCCGCGCCGGGAGCGCGGGCGCCCTCGGGATCCGCGCCACGGCCTTGCGGGCCTCCACGAGACGCTGGGCCGAGGTAGGGAGGTTCTGGTCCTGGATGGACTGGAGCAGCCGGGAGAACGCGGCGGCCGGCTCGGTCACGTCCTCGCCCCGGTCTCGGGCGAGACGGATCGAGTCGCCCAACTTCATCGCTTCCTGAACGCAGAACTTCGGTACGGCGTCGTTCAGGACGGCGAGCGCGAGCGAGGCGCTCGCGGCCGCCTTCTCGAGCGAGCCGGAGCTCAGTCCCGCGGCCTTGAGCTTGCTGCGGGGATTTCCGACCCGCGAGTCGAGGAGGGCCAGGTCGACCCCGATCGTACCCGCGATCGCGCGAAGCTCGTCGGCCCGTCGGAGCAGCTCCTTGACCCACGTCCAGTCCCGACTGACCTTGTCGAGAAGGGCCTCCCCCCGTTTCAGGACCTGTTCGGCCTTCGCCCAGGCTCCCGAGGCCATCGCCTCCGTGATCGCATCCCGGACCTGGTGGACCGGGAACGGGAGTCCGTCTACCTCGAGGGCCTGGGCGCGCACGACGAGCGCGTCGAGGCGAGCTTTCAGTTCGGCGGGGAGCGGAGTGGGGTCCGGCACGGCCTAGCTCCTCTCCGGCTCGGCCGACAGCATTCGCATGAGCCGGGCCAGCGTCTGGTCCGCTTGGACGAGTTCCCGGGCCCGAAGCATCTCGGTCGCGCTGCGGATCTCGGCGGCCGCTTCCCGTGCGGTCTCGCTCTCGGGGGGAAGGGTCCGGACACGGGCGGCGAGGCTGCGGGCCTTCTTCAGGAGCCGGTCGAGCATCTCCGCCTCCGTCTCGCGGGCGATGTCGGCGGCCGAGGGTGCGGGGGCCCGAGTGCTCGCCTCCTTCTCGACCGCTTCGATCGCACGACGAAGATCGCGAACGCTCTGGACGGCCTCGGGGAGCCGGCCCTTCTTCAGGTGCCGGGTCGCCTCCAGGTGAAGGCGCCGCGCAACGGCGCTCGGCACGTGGTCCTCAGGGTACCCGTCGAGCGTGGTCGCGTGGCGAGCGAGCTCCTCCTCGAGCGACGTCGGGATCGCCTCGTGCAGCAACATCAGGGCTTGGGCGGCCGCCTGGGCCAGTTCGTCCAGCGCGTCCTCCGTCAGGTTCGGTCCCGTGAGGCGCTCGCGGATCGCTTCGATCTCGCCGCTGATCTCGCCGAGGGGGAGGCCCAGCTCGAGCGCCTCGTTCCGCAGCCCCTCGATCTGGGCGAGGAGTCCCTGGAGTCCCTTCCAATCGGACTCGAACTGGGATACGCGTCGCTCGGCCCCGAGGAGATGGGCGGCGGCCTCTTCCCGGTGGCCGAGCGAGAGCTCCTCCCGGACCCGGTCGAGTGCGGCCCCGAGCGAGAACTGTACCCCGTTCTTGACGAGACCATCCCGACGACTCGCGACCGAGCGGGTGCGCTGCTCGAGCAGCTCGTCGACCTCGCGCTCCATCCGCATCTGCGCGCCCCGGAGCGTCTCCAAGGCCTCCCCCTCTCGACCCTCGGCCTCCCCCAACGCCGCCGAGCAGAGCTCGCTCGTCGCGTCGGGGAAGGAGCGTCCGAGCCCATGGACGAGCTCCATCTTCGCGCGGAGGTCCCGGCTGATCCGCGAGGCGAGCTCCGACTCCGGAGTCGGCGCGCGACGTACCGGTCGGGCGAGTTGCGAATTGTCCGGGTCGGTCGACGGAGGGGAAGGAGGGGCCTCGATCGAACGAAGGCCCTCGATCGCGAGCGCCGTCGGATACCCGCAGACCGTGCAATGGAGGCCGGTGGGCGAGATCGGCTGCTCGCAGATGGGACAACTGGAAGGCACGGATTACACCCGGAACACCCTAGAGACGGAAACTGCGTCCTTAATGGCTGTGGTAGTCGGCGTCTCGGTCACCCGCCGGAGAACGTGGGAAGGACGAGCAGCCGAACGGAGCGTTCCAACCTCGTGTCGAGGGGAACCGGCAACCCGTCGATCAGGACCACGCTCCCTTCCGGGGCCTGATGGGCATGTCGGATAACATCTCGGACCAACGAGCCCTCGGGGACGGTCACGGACTCGACCGAGTGACGGCCGGCCCGCGCCACGTCGATCTCGATGGTGAGCATCGAAGCAGGAGAGGCGCTGAGGGGGAGATTCTCCGCCGCGGGGGGAGCGCCCCCCGCGACCTTTGAACTCCCGCGATGCATTCGCACCACCAGATCTCGAATCTGGCGCCTTGGCCGAGCTAGGCTACCTCAGCACCGGTCCCCGGAGGGCGTGGCCCGGAATTTGAGCCTTTCCGAGGAGCTGCCGTCTGCAATCCGATGCCCCAGGTCCCTGTGCCGGCGGTGGTCGGAGCCGTTCCGTCCCCACTCGATCGCGCTCCCCGACGACACCCGAGCGGCAGAGGAGTATTCCGCCCGCCAGCCTGTTGGCCCCGCCGTGTCCGCTGCGGGAGAAGTTCCGGAAGCTGGGGGAGGATCGAGGGTCGCCCTGGGCTCCGGCTTCGTGATCGGCGTGTCCCTCCTCGTGCTCGCCGTCTACCTCATCGGCTGGCCGGGGTCTCGCTACCTCCCTCTCGGGCTTCTCGCCGTGGCCCTCTCGGTCGCCCTCTCCGGCATGATGATCGCCGTCCCGATTCACGGTCGCCCCACGCGCGTTCGTATCGCGCTGTCCTTGTTCGTCGTGATCCTGGCCGCCTGGGTCAGCAACTTGGTCCTAATCGTGGCCCACTTCCTGGGCGTAGCCCTTCCGTAGGGTCGGGAACGTTCTCGAACGGGCTATCGGGTTCGGGCGCGCGCTCGTCGCGGACCGGGGCCGGTCGAGGAGGAACGACGGCTCGTCTCGGACCTTTTCGCGGGTTCCCGTCCCGGCGTGAGCGTGCCCAGCGCGGTCTTGAGCCGCGTGATCGCGTCGACCGGATACGGGTCGACGCCCCCGCGTTCGGCGAGGAAGAGGCTGACATGGTCGCCGAGGGTGAGGCCGTGGATCAGCGCCTCCAAGCGGTCCTCCGACTCGAGAGGGACCGAGATCACCTCGACCCGGCGGGTGCGGAGCAGCGTCTCCAGGTATCCGACGCTCTGCCGAACGAGCGGGGGCGAGCCCGCCCACTGGAGGAGGACGACCGCGGCCCGCCGTGCGTCGGCCGTCGGGATCGCGTCCCACCCGACCAGGGCATTGTGGAACAGTTCGGGGATCTCGTCGAACGCGGCCAACCGTTTCGCATTCTCCTCGATCTGGGTCTTCCAGCGGCGCGCGAGTCCGACGAACGAGCTCTCGGCGTACACGAAGGGAAACCGTGTCCCGATCGACGCGGCGATCCGGTCGGCCGGCCCGCGGGCGCGGCCGCACGCGGCCACGTAGGGGCGCGCGGCCTCGGCGATCCGGCGGACACGGTCCTCATTGGATTCCGGGAACCAGGGGTCGAGGAGGCCCAGGATCCCCCCGAGGAGATGCCCGACCGCGGATCGAGGTGGTATCCCGGTGGGGATCGGAAGGAGGGGGACGCGGTCCCGAACCGCATTCTCGGCGAGCGCACCTCCGGAGGCGATCACGACCCGGAACGAACCGGCCCGCCCGGCCGCTTCGTACGCGCGCAACGTCTCCCACGTGTTTCCCGAGTAGCTGGCGAGGATCACCCTCGAATGCGGAGACAAGGAAGGAGGGGTGGTCGGGGAGCGAAGGACGAGAAGGGGGACGCGCGTCTCGGCCTCGACGATCCCTCGCGCCAGCTCGGCGGCGATCCCCGATCCGCCCATGCCGGCCACGAAGACGTGGACCGGGCCGGATTCGGCCGGGAGCGAGATCTCCCGACCGAGATGGAACCCGTCCACGAGGGCGCTCGGGAGCGCCGCCGCGAGGGCCCGCATCCGATGGGGTCCGTCCGTGGCGGGACCGGCCATGCTTCGGGGGGAGCCTAACGGGAGATAGCCCTTGCGAGCGGGAAGCGCACGAAGGTTCAAGACCCCGAGACCGCGTTCTAGGCTCGCCCTAGCCGGCATCGAACGGCACGGCAAGGAGGAGAACACTGTCCGCACCGCACCCCCGGTCCGTCGTCACGGAGCCCCGTATCTCCATCGGGAACCCCGAGCTGGACCGGATGCTGGACGGCGGACTTCTCCCCCATCGGCCGTACCTCGTCGTCGGTCCTTCGGGAACGGGAAAGACGACGCTCGCCCTCCAGTTCCTGTGCGACGGCGTGCGACGTGGCGAAACGGTCCTACTGGTCACGCTCGAGGAGCCGCCCAACGAAGCCCGCTGGAACCACCGCGCCCTCCTGCCATACCTCGGGAAGGTGCACGTCTTCGACGCGATCCCCGACGTGATGCGCTACGAGCGGGCTCCGTTCAAGGACATCGCGTCGGTCCGAGCCTCGGTTCCGTTCGACCGGGTCGACCTCCAGATCCGCCAGACGCCTGAACTGAGCAGCGTCGAGGTCACGATCACCGGCCTCGAACAGATGCTCCGCATGGAGGTCCAGCGCAAGGCGTACTCGCGCATCGTGGTGGATTCGTTGACCGCGCTGCAGTACTTCTGCATGAAGGGCCACGACGTGAACGCCGGGGCGCAGACGTTCCTCCGCTTCCTTTCCGACATGCAGGTCACGACCCTCCTGACCGTCGAGTCGCCCCTGGAGGACGTCGAGACGCCCGAACGCATGCTCGCCCGGGGCGAGGTCCGCCTCTTTCGCTGGGAGACTGACGGGGTGACCGTACGCGCGATCGGGGTCGAGAAGTTCCGCGGGAGCTCGCACGACATCCGCATGCACCCGTACCGGATCGGACCCAATGGGATCGACATCAACTTGAACGTCACCGTCTCGCGAGACACCCAGCAGATCATCCGCGTGCCGCCGTCGGACGCACCGGGGGCCGACTTCATGGAACGTCCCCTTCCCGAGCTGTCGGTCGTCGAGCTCCTGGGCCAGATGATCCACGACTTGGGACTGGTCGGCGGCGACCTGGTCCCCGTGCGGTCGGAGGTCGAGGCGGCCTTCGCGGCCGCGCGCGCGGGGGAGACGGACGAGGCGACCGCCCACGTCGCGCGCGCGATGGCCGCGGGGTCGTCCCCGCCGGACACGCATCTCATCGCCCATCTCACGCTCGCGCCCTCGTCCGAAGCGGCCCTGGCCCGGATCCTCACTCGGGCCGAGACGACGCGGACGGGAGTGGCCCCGATCCGTCTCCCCGAGGCGCCGATCCTCACCGCCCAGCTCGGCAAGTTGCTCAAGGAATTCCCAACGGCCGTGCCGCTCGAACCTCGCAAGGTCGTCGTCGAGGTACGCCCGCCCCCCGCGGCGGCCCCCTCGGCGCCGCTTTCCCCCGAAGCGAGTGTCCGAGCCCCGGCGCCTTCGCCCCCGACTCCCTCGCGGACTCAGCCCGCTCCGGTTCTGCCCCCGGTCGCGACTACTCCCGCTCTACACCCGACACCTCTCAGCGTGCCCCCTCCGCCCCCTTCCCCGTCGCCCCCTCCGGAGTTACCAACAGAGCATCCGGTGCCCGCTCCCCCTTCCTTCGAGCTCCCTCCACCCGCTCCGCCTCCCCCTCCCCCACCCCATCCCACGGCCGCCGCTCCGCCGGTCCCGGAACCCACCCGCCCGGCCGGTGCGACGCCGTTACCGCCGCCTCCTCCTCCCCCCGCTCTCGCCCCCCCACCCACTGGCGTCGGTCACGCCCGAGTACGGCCGGAGCCACCGCCGCTTCCGAGCGGGCCGAGTTATCCTGAACCACTGAGAAAGACGGTCGAACGCCCGGCCCCCCCTCCCCCTCCGCCGCCACCGATCGTGAGCGCTCCGCTTCGCGAGATTCCCCCGCCGCCACCGGTCGCAGGGGCGCCGGCGGTCGCGCCACCCACCGCGGTCGCACCCACTCCGGCGACACCAAAGAAGCGAAAGCCTCGGACCAAGGCGGCCCCGAAGAAGAGGGGAGTAGTCGCGCACTCGGTCGGATCGCCCGTCCCGTCGGCCGTTCCGGCCCCGCCGACCGAACCCGCCGTCGCTCCGACGCTCCGCCCACCGCCCACGGTACCGGCCGCATCCCCTCCTCCACCCTCGCCCGCGGTCGCGATTCCGCACGGAACGGCTTCATTGCCGGCCCACGCGCCGGCTCCGGCGGCCGCTCGCGATGCGGTCGCACCGATGGCGCATGCGACGCCTCCTCCGTCGGCTCCCGCGACCGCCCCTCCCGCGATGCACGCAACCGCCCCCCCGCCCCTCATCCGACCCACCTCACCGCCTCCTCACGTTCCGGCTCCGACCCCTCCTCCCGTGGCGGCATCTCCGACCCCCCACGTTGCCGCACCGCCGACGCCCCAGGGAGTCGAGACGACGGCACCCGCGCCGAGCGTCCCCGAGGCGGCCCCATCTACGGCTCCGGGGGCCGCCGTCTCGCACGAAGTCAGCAAGCCGAAGCGCCGAGTCGTTCGGAAGAAGAAGGCCTCCCCGGTCCTGGCAGCTACGCCTGGACCCGTGCCTCCCCCCGAACCGGGGTCGCAGCCTCCACCGGCTTCGGCTCCCGTTCCGGAACCACCGGCCAAGGAGGGTGAATGAGCAGCGCCGAGGTGTCCGGCGGGGAGCGGGTCGCTACGGGTATCCCCGGTCTCGATCGGATGTTGGGAGGCGGACTCGTGGCGCGCCGCCCCTACCTGCTCACCGGTAGTACGGGGAGCGGCAAGTCGCTGGTCTCCCTCACCTTCCTTCTCGAAGGGATCCGTCGGGGCGAAGAGGTCCTCTTGGTCGCCGTCGACGAACCCCCGTCGGAGATCATGGAGAACGTGCGGTCCTTCGGCTGGGACCTTTCCGCGGTCCGAACGCTCGACGCGAACCCCGGGACCAAGGCGTTCAAGCGCACCGCGGCGGTCCAGGAGATCCGGACGCTTACCGATCTCAAGACGATGCGCGACATCTCCCAGGAGGGGAAGCGGGCCGCCGACACGGAAGACATCGCGATCCAGGGGATCCAGCTCAAGCTCCGTCAGCAGATGAGCGGCATGGCCTTCACGCGCGTGGTCGTCGATTCGATGACGTCCATCCGACGGTTCGCGGTCAAGTCCTCCACGGACCCTCAGGCGGAGCGCACCGAGGTCCAGTCCCTGCTCCGCTTCCTCTCCGAGTCCCGGGTCACGACGCTCATCACCGCCACGCCGAGCAACCCGGGGGTTCTCACGCCGGAAGAGATCCTCACCCGCGGCGAGATCCTCCTGACCCGGAAATGGGTCGGGGACCGGTCCGTGCGCCAGGTCAAGATCGTCCGGATGCGGGGGTGCGCCCACGACCCCGAACGCCGCCCGTTCGTCATCGGTCCCCGCGGCGTCGTGGTCGGCTGACCGAGGCCCCGCCACCCGTATCTCATCCCGCGCGTCCCTCCAACGTGGCGCATTGGCTTGTCAAGCAGGAACCGTCCTCGTACTCGTACCCGGACCTCGAACGGGAGGGCCGCACGCGGTGGGATGGCGTGCACAACGCCCTCGCCCTCCAGCATCTAAGGGCGATGCGACCGGGGGACGAGGCGTACTTCTACCACAGCGGCGAGGAGCGAGCGTGCGTCGGAGTGCTCCGAGTGACGTCCTTGCCGCATCCGGACGACGACGACCCACGACGATCGTGGTGGTTCGAGGTGAAGCCGGTCCGTCGTTTGCCTCGCCCGGTTCCGCTCGGCGAGATCCGTGCGGACCCCGCCTTCGCCGGGTTCGAGCTCCTCCGCATGTCGCGCCTGTCGGTCCTTCCGGTACCCGACCCCATGTGGGATCGGATCGGGTGGCTTTCCGCCCGACCCGCCGCGTCGCCTACGGCAATAGCGAAGGGTCGCGTTCGAGGACCCGCCCCACCGCGGCGGCGTGCGCCGGTGCGGCGTAGACGCTGACGGCCCAGTCCGAGGGTGGCCGCGTCGCGAGGAGCAGCCAGAGGCTGGGCTGGCGGAAGGGGAACGTGGTGCGCCGTTCCCCGACCAGACCGATCTCGGCCCAGTCGCGGCCCGGGTCCCCTCTCGGCTCGAGTCCCGCAAGGTCGATCAGGACCGAGCCCGGACGAGCTCGTGCCCGCGTCGCGAGTTCGTCCTCGAGCGCCCGTCGCTCGATCGGGTGGACCAGCAACCGGTGCCACGCTGCACGGGGAGCCCGCTCGACGGTCGGGCGTCCGTGCACGCGCTTGAAGAGGCGGCGTTCCGCTAGCCCGTCGACGAGGGATTGGCTGAGGCCGCCGACCGCATGGAGGCGGGTCATCCACTCCCCGTCCGTCCAGCGGAAGGTGGGGCGGGCGCTCTCGGGGTAGCCGGGCATCCGTTCGAGCGCTCCCTGCGCCATCATTTCCGCGGCGCGGACGGTCTTGTGATAGTACACCGTCGAATACATCAGCGCGCGACCGACGAGGAACCCTTCCACGGCACTGCGTCCCTTCTCGGCAAAGACGAGTCGCCCCTTCGATTCACGCAGGGTTTCCAACAGGCGGACCGCATCGATCGCCCCGTGTCCCACTCCCGTGTAGTGGGCGTCCCGCTGGAGGTAGTCGATCCGGTCGGCATCGACCGCTCCGTGGAGCAGACCGCGCAGGAGCGGTCGGGCGCCGCCGCGCCGGGGTGGGTCGACCAGGTCGGCGACCTCCTCGGGGTCGATCCCGAATCGCTCGAGGACCCGGGGCACTTCCCCGGGGGCCGCTGGATCCCGTCCCAGTATTCGGGCGCGGGAGAGCGCTTCATGACCGTGGCCGAGCGCTTCCACCATCGGGCCGTCGAACGTGTGGGAGAACGGGCCATGTCCCAGGTCGTGGAGGAGCGCGGCGGAGGCGACGACGCCCTGCTCTTGCTCCGAGAGTCCCAAGCGCTCCGCCATGCGCGTGGCGACCCAGTACGCTCCGAGCGAATGCTCGAGCCGAGTGTGGTTCGCACCGGGAAAGACCAGGTGGGCGAATCCGGTCTGTCGGATCGCCCAGAGACGCTGGAATTCGGGAGTTCCCACGAGGGCGAGAGCCGCGCCTTCGAGGACGACCGTACCGTGCACGGGGTCGAAGATCGATTTTCGGGGACCCGAGGAGGCACGCTGGCGAGCCACGTCGCCCCGAGAACGGTCCGGAGCATAAGCGGAGCCGCCGGGCGCGCGGGGTGACCGCCCGTTGGACAAACGAATTTATGACGCCCGCCGCGCTCTACCGGAAGAGATGTCCACGCCGGAGCCTTCCAACCCACCTGCCGAGAGGTCCGCACTCTCCCCGTCCGACGAGGCCCGGCACCTCTACCAGGCCGCCGTCGCGGCGGAGTCCGGTCCCGACCGCGAACGGTACGTCAGCCTACTGAAGGCCTTTCTGGCCACGGTCGAGAGCCAGCAGGCGGTCCTCGGCTCCGTCGGCGAGGAGATCGGCCCTTGGCTCGACGAGGCGGCGATGGCGTTCTACCGGAACGGTCAGGCCGGATTGGCCCGTCGCGCGGTCGAGATCGGGCTCGCGTTCCAGCCGGGAGCGGTCAGCCTGCTCCACCACAAGGCCCTCATCCTCCTCGCCCAGAACCAGGACCTCCCCGAGGTCGTGACGCTCGTCGACCAGGCGCTCGTCGCGAGCCCTCACGACAAGACCCTGTGGGCGACGCGCGGGGATGCGCTCAAGCTCTTGGAACAGCCGAAGGACGCCGCCGAGGCGTACCTCCGGGCACAGCAGCTGGACGCCACCTCGACGCAGTACGTGGACAAGGCGCTCAAGCTGGTCCCGAACGACCCGAAGGCACTCCGGATGAAGCTCGACCTCGCCCAAGCGCTGGGCGGGGACGTGAGCGCGCTCGAGGCGGCGGACGAGCTGCTCAAGAGCTCCCCCGACGACCCCAGTCTCCTCCTCGCCCGAGCCCGGCTGCTGGCGTCCCTGAGCCGACCGGCCGACGCGCTCGACGCGCTCGCCCCGCTCGAAGGCGGTCGACCGGAGGACGACCCCGTGAACGTACTGCGGGTCCGCCTCCTGTTCGACCTAGGACGACCCGGGGATGCGGTCACCACCGCGAAGCCGCTCGTGGAGCGCGAGAAGCCGCCTTCCGTGACCCACCTCTTGGAGCTCATCCGGCTCACGGAACCCCGCGCCCCCGAGGTAGCATTGCGCGCCCGCCAGCGCCTCGCCGAGGCCGACCCCCGCAACCTGCAGAACCTCCACGACCTCCAGATCCTGGCCATGCGCCTGGACGACGGGGTGGCGGCCATGGCCGCGTGCCGGGCGGTACTCGCGACCCAACCGGACAACCTGGAAGCGATGAGCGGCGTCGCGGAGCTCGAGGCCTCTGCGGAGCACGTCCCGGCCGCGCTCGACGCGTACCGGGCCCTGGCGAAGGCACACCCCCAGGCGATCGTCGAGCTCCGGCGCGCCCTCGACCTCGCCCGCCTCGCCGGTCAGGAGGCGGCGGTCCGCGAGTTCGCCGACGCAATCCTGTCGGAAGATCCGACCGACGTTCCCGCCCAGCTCGAGCTCGCGCGGGCCCTCGCGGGGGAGGGGAATCGCGACGGCGCCCTCCAGGTTTACGACGCCCTCCTCGCGGCCCACCCCGGGCAACTGCCGTACCTGCTCGAGAAGAAGGAGATCCTGGCCGCGAGCCAGGACCCGAACCTACTCGCCCCCGTGCTCGACGAGCTGTTCCGCGTCGACCCGACCCGGGTCGACATCGCGGTCGAGCGGGGGAACCTCTACCTCACCCTGGCGTACGACCGACCGGAAGGTTCGGCCGAACGGGATCAGGCGGCCCACACCGCCCTCGTCGCGTACGAGCGGGCCTCCTCCGACCTGGAGGCCGCCGCCGTCGCTGACCTGGGTATCGCTCGAGCTTCGCGCCTGGCAGGGGACTCCGATCGGGCGATCCGGTCCTACCAGTCGTTCCTCGCCCGGCCCGAGAACCAGACCCGGAACGACGTGCTCAAAGAGTTCGCTCACGCGCTGCGAGAGACCGGCCGCTATGCCGACGCCCTCGCCCTCTACACGCGGGCGATCACCGGCGGCGCGGAGGACGCGGACGTGCTCTGGGGGGCGGTCGAGGTGCTCGACCACTTGAACCAGGAACCCCGCGGGCTGCAGCTGCTCGACCTCCTCCTCCGCCGCGACCCTGAGAATCCGATCTACCTCCGCAAGCAAGGCCAGCTCCTCCTCAGGACCGGCCAGCGGGACGAGGCCCTGCGGGTCCTTCAGAAGGCCATCCAGACCGCCGAGGGCGACCCGCACGCGTACTTCGAGGTGGCGGAGGCGCTGCGCTCCCAGGGGGCGTACGCCGACGCGGTCGCGTACTTCCGGAAAGGGCTCGAGGTAGAGCCGGCCAACCGCCACGGACGGGTGGCGCTCGCCGAGACGCTCCTTCTCGCAGGGCAATACTCGGACGTCGTGCAGATCACCGACCCACTGTTGAAGGAGAACCCGAACGACGTCGCCGCCTGGAAAGCCCGTGCCGACGCGTGGCGGGCGCTCGGGCGGCCCGCCGAGGTCCTCTACTCCCTGAAGGCGATCCTGCTCCTCGAGCCCGACGACCCGCAATGTCTCCTCGAAAAATACCGGCTCCACAAGGAATCGGGACAGACGAAGGACGCCTACGAATCGCTCTCCCGCGTGCTCGCCACTCCCGCCCCGGAGGCTCAGGATGCGACCCTGCACTTGGAACGGGGCGATCTGGCGACCGCGCTCGGCCTCACGGAGGAGGCCAACCAGTCGTACGAGCGGGCGGCCGAGATCGACCCGGCCCTGAAATCCGAGATCGCGATCCGGCGCGCGCGCCTGCGCCTGGGCGCCGGCCGACCCGACCTGGCGCTCGAGGTACTCGAAGAAGGCAAGGCGCCGACGGCCGAGGGCGCGCCCATCCCCGCGGCCCTGTTGCTCCTCCGCGCGGAGATCCTGATCGCGCTCGAGCGGGCCAGCGAAGCCCGCGCCGTCTACGAAGAGGTCCTTACGCGCGATCCCAAGTCCCCGGTCGCCCTCACGGGCGTGGGGCGGACGATGCTGGACGAGGGGCGGCACGCTGAGGCCGCCGAATTCCTCCACGGGGCGCTCGGACGCGTGCCTCCCCAGGAATCCCTCTACCTTCTCCTCGCGGAGGCGGAGAGCGGCGCCGGTCACCTCGACCGCGCGCAGGAGGCCGCCCTGCTGGGCGTGGCCGCCCTGCCGAGGAGCGCCGCGCTCTGGTCCCGGCTCGGCGAGGTGGCGATCGCCCGGCAGGATTGGGCCGGCGGGGCCGGCGCCTACCAGCATGCCCTCGCGATCGAGCCCACCGCCGTCCCCAACCTCCTCCGGGCCGGCTACGTCGCGGAGCGGATGGAACATCCGAACGAATCGTTCTCGTTCTACGAGCGCGCGACCGAGACCGACCCCACCAACTCCCAGGCCTGGACGAGCCGCGGGATCTCCCTGCTCGCGCTCGGCCGTCCGCAGGACGCGGCGGCGAGCTTCGACCGGGCGCTCTCTTTGGATTCGGACTACGCGCCCGCGAAGGACGGGCGCAAACTGGCCCTGGAGAAGACGCGGGACCAACAGGTCCAGAAGTACGGTCGCGAGGCGCTCCTCCTCGAGGCCCGACTGAACCGGCCGGTCGCGAAGAACGACCTCTTCGTCACCCTCCACATTCCCTTCGAGCTCCTGGAACCGGTCCTCGTCGCGATCAGCCGGACCAGGCCGGTGAACTTGGACCGGCTCAGCGCGGCAGACGTGAAGGAGCTCGAGACCGCCTCGTACCACCTCATCACGGCCGCGTTCGAGCACCGACCTCCCGGCATCGAGCACCGTGGTTTCACGCTCGCCGACGTGGCGGTGTTATGTCCTCCCTCTACGAGCCTCGACCAGATCCATCGACTCTTCGGGTACTTGCGCGCCGTGCTCGAGGCCGACATCCGCGCGGAGAACCTGAAGCTCGCTCCCGACGTGGAGGAGCTCGCCCGCCGTGCGCTCATCCTCCCCGCCGACCAGCGGACGCTGTTCCAGCTGGTTCGGACGCTCCGCGTCGGGATCTACAAGGCCCGGCTGATCCGGATCGTGGAAGAGTCCGGCGCTACGGCCCACGCACCCCTGCCGACGCTCGACCTCGGGGCGTACTCCCCCGAGTTCCGGACCGCGGCTCCCCCCAGCGGACCCGGTGCCGCGGAGGTCGCGGAGGAGGAAGGGGAAACCTACTTCGCCCCGGAAACGACGCCCGCGCCTTCGCCGGGGACCACCTCGACCCTGCCGGCCGCGCAGGGGGGCTCCACCGCCACGTCCGTCCCGGCCGCCCCGGCCCCACGTTGCATCGGCTGCGGCGGCATCGCTTCGGTCCGCCACGCCTGCGGGTCGCCTCTCTGCCAGCACTGCATCGGCCAGTTCCCCAACTGCCCGAAGTGCGGCCAGTCGATCTCCTCGATCACGGTCGCTCCCCTCACGGGAGTGGTGATGCAATCGACCCCTCCCCGCACCTCGCGGGGTCCCTCACCGGTCGCCGGACTGAAGGGCGTGTTCAGCCGAGGCAAACCGCCGGCCAAACCCGCGTCGCACACGTCGGCTCCCCCTCCGGAGGCCGCGAGATACGGGAAGCCGCCGACCGGGCCCGTGAAAACGTCGTCCCCCGCTCCTCCCCCGCCGCCCCGCCGGCCGGCCCCGCCCGGAGCGGCTCCGGCCGCGAAGGATGCGAAACCGGCAACGACGGCCGTGCCGGAGCCGCCCGCCCCCCCGCCGCCCCGGCCTCGGCGGGAAAGGACGGACGACGAGCCCCGATTGTGAACCGGGAGCTGTCGGCTCACTGTATTATAGGCCGGGAACCATTTTCGCCCGAGGTACCATGGCAACTCCCGGTCCCGCTGGTGCGCCGCCCGTCGCCCGGCAAGGATGGAGCGCGGTCTTGCTCTCCGCCTTGTTCGTCATCGTCGCGGCGCTCGTCTTCACGCTCGTCTACGTGACATTCCCCGCGAGCCAGCACTTCGGGGCCCTCCTGATCATCGGTTCGCTCGCGCTCGTCTTTGGCCTCGCCTCCTACCTCGCCGAATCGGCGTCCCGCGACCCCGCCGCCCAACGGTCCCTTGCCTGGGCGTTCGGAGGGATGGGCTTCGCGACCCTCTTCCTCTCCGTGGGTCTCGGCAACTACTACGGCGTCGAGTCGTTCACCGGGATGCTGGAGGGCCTGATCGTACTCGTGATCCTTCTCGCCGTCACGGCGGGCGCGATCATGTGGCGGTTCCGCTCGACCAGCGCGATCGCCCACCGCGAGACCGCTCGCGCGACCTGGCGCCAGGAGACCCCGGCCTCCGCGTTCTCCTACAGCGCCGCCAACTCCCCCAGCGTACCGGCGACCGCTCCTCCTCCCTCGACTCCGCCCCGGAGCCCCTAGATGGCGGGCCCGTCCCCGGGCGGGGCGCCCGTGCCCCCTCCCCCGCCCGCGCCCGCCACGGCGTCCGCGTGCCCGAAATGCGGCCAGCCGGTGCCCGCGAACTCTCGCTTCTGCAACGCCTGCGGCGCTTCGCTGACGCCCGCGCCCGCCGCTGCGGCCACCCCGCCGGTCGACCTCCGTCAGAGCGTCGACCAGAGCCGGGGGATGCTGAAGCGTCTCCAATTGCTCGTGCCCGGATACAGCGGGTACCGTCAGGCGACCGACATTCAGGCGGCCGACAGCCTCCTTAGGCTCCAGGTCGCGGAAAAGATCCGGAACGCGCGGGCCACTCTCGAGAACGCCCGGACGGGGCTGGTCAACGCGAACCAGTTCGCCGTCCTGACCGACATCGCGCCACTCCTCGCCGACCTCCAACGCCTCGAGGGTCAGATCCGGCACGCGGAGCAGGGATACACGGGCATCTCGCCGGCCGTGCGCATCAACCCTCAGCAGCTCGACCGACTCTACGAGTACGACTTCGGGTTTGCCCAAGCCGGGGACCAGCTGAGCCAGACCATCGCGCCGCTGGCGAGCCTGACCATGAGCGGAGGCGCCGGGGTCCCCGCGTTGCTCTCGACCGCCCGCGGGCAGGTGACTCAGCTGGAGCAGGCGTTCAAGGCCCGATTGCAAGCGATCGAGGGAATCCGGGTCTCGTAGACCGGACCCGGAGGAACGAACGATGGTAACCAACAATCCGATCCCCGCCAAGGGCGGCAGTCTCATCGGCGCCACGACGATCAACTGGGAGGACGTGTACAAGGGCCCCAACGTGATGTGGCGGGTCCCCCGCAACATCAAGTGGGGCGACAACATCGTCGTCCGCGAGGACGAGAGCGCGGTCTTCTTCCGCGACGGAAAGGTCCTCGCCTACCTCGACCGTCCCGACCGGTACTCCCTTACTTCGCTGAACGCCCCCCTCCTTGGGAACATCGTCCAGGCCCTCTCGGGCGTCCGCCAGGAGGCCGAGGTCTACTACTTGCAACGCCGCATCTTCGACGGAAAGTTCGGGAGCACCGAGCCGTACGTGTTCCGGGACCCCGACTTCGGACTCGTCAACCTCCGGGTCTTCGGCTCGTACCGTTGGCGCGTCGGCGCGCCCGACAATTTCATCACCCAGTTCGTCGGCACGTTCGGTGCCGTCACGACCCCCGACGTCGAGTCGCGGCTGCGCGACCAGATGGTCGTGCTCATCTACAACGTCCTCGGGAAGATGAAGGAGCAGGGGATGCGGGTCACCGACCTCGCCTCCAACCTGACCACGATCGAGCAGGCCGTGCTCGGCGCGGCGCCCCAGCACTTCTCCCAGTTCGGGATCGAGCTGAACCAGCTCCAGGGGATGTCCATCAACCTCCCCGACGAGGTCCAGAAAGCGATCAACACCCGGTCGGAGATGGGGGTCCTGGGCGTCAACTACATGCAGTACCAGGCGGGCCAGGCGCTCACCACCGCGGCGGCGAACCCGTCGGGCGGCGCCGGCGCGATGGCGGGCGCGGGGGTCGGCCTCGGCGCCGGTCTCGGCATGGGCTACGGCATGGCCGGCCAGATGCAGGGGATGTATCAGCAGGGACCGTCCACGCCCTGCCCCAAGTGCGGTACCTTGGTACCCGCCGGCACCCGGTTCTGTCCGGGCTGCGGTCAGGCCCTTGGTGCTCCGGCGCCGGCGGCGACCGGACCCCCGTGTCCGAAGTGCGGCCAGCCGACCACGGTCGGCGTCAAGTTCTGTCCCAATTGCGGTGCGTCGCTCGCCCCCGCCCCGGCGCGCAAGTGCCCGAAATGTAGTGCGGACGTCCCGGGAACGAGCAAGTTCTGCCCGAGTTGCGGCACGGCGATGCCGCCGAGTTGACGAGGTACGTGACCTAGGCCCGGTAGACGAGGAAAGTCATGGTCTTCTGTCCGAAGTGCGGCTCGCAGCTCCCCGACGGCGCGGCGTTCTGCTACAAGTGCGGCACCGCGATCCCGGGCGGCGGTGGCTCGGCACCCGCCGCGGCTCCCGCGGCCCCCAGCGCACCCTCGCTCGGTGCCGCCGGCGCTCAGGCCTTGAAATGCCCCCAATGCGGCGGGCCGATCAAGCCGATGTTCGGCGAGATGGTGATCTCGTGCGACTACTGCGGGAGTTCCGTCACGCTGGGAGGGGCGGGGTGGAAGGAGATCTCGAAACACACGATGCTCTCCCTCAAGGTCGTGGACCAGGCCCAAGCGCTCCAAGCGGTCCGCGGGGCGATGGACGCGGGGTTAATGCACCGTCACGATTTCGAGGAGTCGAAGGTCGCGGATGCGAAACTCTCCTTCGTCCCATTCTGGGTGGTCCCGGCGTCCGCCAGCACGACCTACCAGTACCAGGCCGTGGCGACCAGCGTCGGGGTGACGGTCGGAACCATGGCGGCCGGCGCCCTGCTCGGCTCCGCCCTGAGCCGGGGTAGGGGGGGCACCTCCGTCGTGCCAATTTTCGGGGGCCCCGTGGTCAACCCGAACCGCGAGGAGACGATCTCGGGCCAGTTCGAGTATCCCGTGGTCGCGGTGAAGTCGATGACCGCCTACCAGCCGAAGAACTATGCGTTCGCGCTCGGGGAACGCACGTTCTTCGACCGGAAGGGGATCCCCGACGGCTCGGTGGTCCTGAACGGGGACCTGGGCGAGGACGCGGCGAAGAACGCGGCCCGGGCGTGGGTCCAGCAGCTCCAGTCGGAGGCGGCCCACAAGAAGCACAGCGTCGTCTCGAAGCTCCAGACGAACGTGGACGTTACCGAGGCGGAGCTCCTCCACGTGCCGATCTGGTCGTTCTTCCTCGAGCGGAAGGGCGCCCGGACGATGTTCCTGGTCGACGCGCACGCCGGCCGGGCGATGCAGACCTTCCAGTAGCGCTTCCCGACAAGACAGGGGTTTAAGCCATCCTACGGGCGTCGGGGCGCGATGGCCTACCCGCGCAGGACCCGCTCGGCCGTCGGTTCGCTCCTGCTGCCCGCGATCATCGTCGTCCTCCTCCTCGCGAGCGGGCTGGCCGCGGCCCGACTTGGTTCCGGTCCGCCCGACCGAGCAATCGGTGGTCCGCTCTCCTCCCCCTCGACGCCGGGGTTGCCCGTGCCGTCGCACGTCTCCGTCCTGTCTTCGCTCGGGGCGGGCGACGTCGCGCGAAGCGTCTTCGTCAACTACAATGCCTCTTGGCAGCGCAATTTCATCTCGTCCGTCAATGATTGGACGATCGGCCCCGGGGCGTACGTCCCCTCAACCGGGTACCTCTGGCTCTCCGACCTGTCGACCAATGCCGTGGCCGGGCCGGAGCCCAAGCTCGCCCCGGCCCTCCTTTACGATCCCACGAACAACTCTTTCGCGGGCGTTGTGAACCAACTCGCGAACACGTCCGACCTGCTCTACGACCCGGCGAACGGGTTCCTGTACGCGACCTTACCCTTGACCGCTTCAGTCGGTGTGTTCAATCCGACCTCCTACACCATGGTGGGTTCTCCAATCCCCGTTGGGACCGATCCGAGCGCGATGGTCCTGGACAACTCGACCGGCGACCTGATCGTCGCAAACGCCGGGTCGGCCAACCTCACTCTCATCAACACGACCAGCGACTTGGTCATCCCCTCGACCATCGCGACCGACCTGGGCCCCGCGGGATTGGCGATCGATCCGGCGGCCCAGACACTGTTCGTCGCATGTGAGAACAGCAATTTCGTGGATGTCTTCAACTCGACATCTTTCGCCTCGATTGCTAGCTTCCATCTTGGGGGACATCCAGGAGGTATCGCGTTCTCACCCGAGAGGGAAATGATTGCCGTTACCGTGCCGAGTCAAGGCTCTGTTACGATTCTTAATGCAAGCGCCGCAACCTTCTGGAAGTTCTGGCCCGGCATCGGGGGGGGTGTTCACTCAGTGGCTCCGACTCTGAACGGGTCAGACTTCCTCCTCGCCATGAGTACAGCCGCGAACCTTCAGGAACTGGACCCTCTCAATGGAACAGTCATCAACGCGGCTATCGGCGTTGGGGAGTACCCGGGCTCGTTCGACACCATTCCCTCCAGTGCGACTCTCTTCGTGTGGTGCAGCGGCTCGAGAAACCTATCGTCGGTCACGCTCGCGGGAATATCCACCGTGGCCGCTTCACCAGACTTGGGCATGATCCCAGATGCCCTCGCATTCGACGCCGTCTCGGGCCGAGTTGTAGTGGCCGATTCGCACGATTCGAGCCTGGGGGTGCTCTCTCCCCTCACTCTGAACTCTGTTGCCGCACCCCTTGGACTCAACGCCACCCCCCTCTCGCTGTCGGCGGACGCCGCCAGCGGGGTCGTGTATGTCGGCCTCGAGGACGGGGTCGCCGCGTTCGATCCGGCGACCGACACGGTCGTTGCGACCAACTTCACGTTGGGAGGCGCAGCCGAAGCGATTCAGGTCGACGTCGCCGACAACGTCCTCTGGGTACTGAACAGCCTACACGGGTTGATCGCGTACACCCTTCCGAATCTGGCCGCGAGCTTCTCGCCTGGGATCGGTGCCGGCCAGACCGGCATCCACACTCTCGCCCTCGACCCGAGGACGGACCAGATCTTCCTAAGCGTCAACACATCCGGGACGAGCGACATCGCCGTGGTGGATGCCTCCAACGGGACGGTCGTCAACACCTCACTCGCCCCCGCACCGGGTCTTACCTCACTGGCCTACGACCCGGCGGACGGAGATGTCTACGGACTGGGAACGAATGTCACGCTGCTGAATGCGACCAGCCTCGTGCTGGCTGGTCCGACGCTCGTCGTTGCGCCCCACACAGAGTCGGGTGCGATCGCCTACGATCCATCCCGGGAGGACCTGTTCGCCGCCACGATGAACAGCCCGACTTCGGGCACGGTCACCGTCATCGACGGTTCCTCCACGGACGCGAGCTACGAGGGCGTGGCTGCGATGGCTGTGGGCCAGAGTCCCGTCGCGGTACTTCCCGTAACCCTTTCGACGGGCGAGCTCGCCGGCACCTCGGAAGTTTGGGTGGCGAACTCCGGATCGGGCACGGTTAGCCTGATCGCCAATTCTCCCCCGAAGATCGACGGCTTCGCGGCCGCGCCCGACCTGATCGACGCGGGTCAGAGCACGACCTTCGTGCTGACCTACAGTGGCGGAGCGGGCCCCTCCGTGGTCTCCTACCCTGACCTCCCTGCGGGATGCACTTCGACGAATGCATCGGAACTGGTCTGTACCCCGACCGCAACGGGGACCTTTACGGTCGTTGCCTCCGTAACGGACGCGCTGGGCAACAGCGCCCAAGCATCCACGAATCTCACCGTACGATCGGGACTTAGCATCGTGCCGTTCATCGCGCCCGGCGACTTCCCCGACCTGGAACTCGGCATGGACCTCGGCATCTATCCGACCGTGGTCGGCGGGGTCGCGCCGTACCATTATGCATGGTCGTTCGGAGACGGCACCGGCTCAACCACGCAGAACGTCACTCACGCATACGACGTGACCGGCGTCTACCTCCTCCAGTTGAACGTGACGGACCAGGTGGGTGGGACCGGTACGGTGGCCTGGCTGGTGGACGTCTACCCACCGCCTACGATCGAACTCGTGACATCGACCCTGAAAACGGACATCGCGGCCTCAGTATCCTTCAACACGGTCGAAACCGGAGGCATCGGCAGCGGGACCACGTTCTGGTCTTTCGGGGACGGAACCCTCGCCACCGGGTCGAACGCTACGCACTCGTGGACGAGTGCAGGACATCACTTGGTGACCGCCACCTACCAGGACAAACTGGGGGATGAAGCGAACGCGACCGTTACGGTTCAGGTGAATGATACGCCGGCCGGAGAGTTCGTCGTCACCGGCGGGACGCTCGCGAATCCGGCTCGGCCGGGAACTCTGTTCTTCTACAACGTGACCCTGAGCGGAGGAACTGGCCCCTTCACCGTGGTCTGGAACTTTGGAGACGGGAGCGAGGGCGCGGGAGCACGAGCTACCCACTCCTATTCGAGCGCCGGAAACTTCACGGTGAGCTCGACCGCGACCGATGCGGCCGGGGTCACGGTGAACGCGACGCTCTCGATAGTCGTGTTGCCTCCGCTGAGCTCGAGCAGCTCCTCCGGTGGGTCCTCCCTGACGTTCCCACTGGGGATCTTCTTGGGGATCGTGGTGGGCGCGACGGTGGCGGCGATCGCGGTCTACGCGGTGGGTGGTCGGAAGCGCAAGCCGAAGTCGCCCCCGCCGCCCTCTCCCTACGTTCCTCCCCGCAAGGCGGTCTGGAAAGAGGACTAGGGCCGGGGCTCCCGGACCCGCGGGCCTCCCCCTCGCGAGAAAGTGTAACGGACCGGAACGCGGCGTTGCCGATGGGTCCAGTAGTCGCAGCGGGTGCACTCCTGGCCCAGGACGACCGAATCGCCCGTGAGGGTCCGGTTCTTTACCGGCTTCAGCTCGGAACCGCACACCGGGCAAGCCAGCAGCGGATGCAGATCCGGCCGTTCGGTGTAGTGCACGGAGAGGCGAACGCCGGGAGTCTCCAGGATCAAACGACGAAGCCGAGTGCCCCCGACCACGGCGAGAGGATCGTCCCGGCGCAACGCCGCCACTACCGCGTCTCGGAACGCGACCTGAGAGGGGTAGGTGGCTCGTCCCGAACGGAGGACCCGTCGGGCGGTCCGACGCACTTCCTCCGCCCCCGGAATGTGGTACCGGACGGAGGGGTTTTCGTCAGCGCGCGGACTGGCCCCGTCGCCCTTCCCGGGCACGGACCTCCTCCTCGTAGAAACGGCGCGCGAAATCGGTCTCCGCGGCCCCGATCGGAAGACCCGGGGACGTGGGATCGTGGAAGTACGTGAGGAGGGCCGACGCGGCCGCGAGGCGGACGGCACGCGACTTGAGGCGGGGGGAGAATTTGGGGAACGTGGTCGTCTTGAGGGCCTTCTCCGAGACCTCTCGAAGTGCGTCGTAGAGGGGGCGCTCCAGGTTCACCGGTCGCCGTCGGAACCGGGAGGCGACCAGGGGGTGGCCCGTCTCGATGGCGTGGACGAGGGTCAGATGATCGCGGATCTGGCCCGCGAGCTCGAATTCGATCTCCCCGAGTTCCAGCCGCTCGGCGCTCGACTCGACGGCCCGGAAGCGCTCCCGGGTCATGGGATGGAACCGAAGGAGCATGCGGTCCTCGAGCGCGGCAAAGTTCGGGTCTCCGATGGTCGTCCAGTAGTCGTCCGCGCCGGCGGTACGGACGTTGTAGTTCACGGAGAAGAAGGACCGGAAGGTGTAGGGGCCCACCGTGCCGAAGGTCGTCTCCCACTTCACCTCCCGCTGCTCCATGACCAACTTGAGCGGCTCCACCATTCCGCGGTACTTGAACCAGTCATTGAACTCGGGCACGATGAAATTGAAAGTCCGGCCGGTGTAGGAAGATCCAACGCGTAGGAACTGGACCGGCGTGATACCCCCGCAGTACCGATTCCGGCCCGGCAGGCCGTGCGGCGGCACGCCGCTTCTTGGGTTCCCTCGCACGAGGTCGTCGATCGAGAACGTCTTCCCCGTCCCGGGGGGACCGAACAGCGCCAGGTGGAAACCGGTGGCTCCCGTGGAACGGCCCGTGGGAGCGAGCAGCGAGACGTCCGCCAGGGCGTACTGTTGGAGGAGCGAGATCAGCGAATCGAAGTAGAGCGCCTCCCCGAAAAGGTCCCGGAGATACTTGGCCAGCCGATCGACGGTGAAGGTCTGGCCGAACGCGATCGTCTCGTCCAAGCGATGATGGAGAACGTCCCGAAGATGGTCGAGGAACTCCGAGTCCATGGCCCGGATCTCGGCGGGCTCGTCGGGCACCGGGCTGACGGGACCCGCCTCTACCGTTTCGGCCCGCGCCACCTCATCCAGCAGGAGCTGGCGCAGCTCGTCCGGATACGGGATCTCGAACGTCTTCTCTCCGCCCCCGCCCGGGAGCTCGGCCACGAGACCCCGTCGTTTCAGTCGCCCCAGCAAGCGGGTCGGGTCCTCGAAGACCCGCTCCTTGAGAAGTCGCGATCGAAGGTCCGAGAGACGGAGGCGGGCGGTCTGAGTGGAGTAGCCCCGAACCATTCGGCGTCGGTCGGCGTCCGCCACCAGCTGGGCCAGCACCCGGGCGATCGGGACGTCCGCGGCGACGATCTCGAGGCCCGCGGAGGCTGCCACCGTTCTCGGCGAGTCCGCCCATCGCCTTATATTAATGCCTTCAAGAAAGGGACTCTCCGTGGTCGGCCACAGCTTCTCCTCGTACGAACGGGAGCTGCGGGACCTGCTCCAGGGGGACCGTACCGCTATCCTCCACTATGCGAAGGGGTTGGCCCCTGAGGAGCGTCCCGACCTCGAACGGATGATCGCCGCCCCGTTCCTCGTTGTACGCGGCGCGGGTTCCCTCGGGTTCGACCTCGTCGCCCTGCGTCGGGAGCTGGCCCTGCCGGTCGAGGTCAAGGCCTCCTCCGAGGCGACGATCCACTTCACCGCCGCGAGCGGTCGGGCCGCCGAGCAACTCGAAGCCCACCGCACGTCGGTCGAACGGGTAGGACTCGTCGCCATCTACGCCTATCGAAAGATCGGCCACCGTGCCGGCGACCCTTGGCGGGTCTACTCCGCCGCACGTCAACCTCAGCGCGGCATGCTGGGACTGCTCGCGAAGCGACTTCCTCCGGTCGACCGGACCCGGGAAGGGAACGCGGTGCTCCGCTGGGACAACGGGATGCCACTCGTCCGATTCCTGTCGATGGTGCACACCCTCTTCGATCCCCCCGAAGTGATCGCTCCATGACGGCGCACGTCAGCGCGGTCGGGTTCGCCCGCTTCGGAAAGCGCTCGGAGAACCTGACGGACCTCGCGGCCGAAGCCGCGAGCGAAGCTCTCGCCGGCCTCGGCCGGAAACCCGTCGACTTCCTCGTCGTGGGGAACATGCTCGCCGGGGCGGTCAACGGGGCCGAGAACCTGGTCTCCCGGGTCGCCAACCGGATCGGTCTCGAGACCGCAGCGGGTCTGCGGGTCGAGGCGGCAAGTGCGAGCGGAGCCGCCGCCTTCCATGCGGCCGTTCATGCCGTGTGGAGCGGGCACCACGAACGGGCCCTGGTCATGGCGGTCGAGAAGATGACCGACCGGCCGACCGCCGAGGTCGCGGCCGCCTTGGCCCACTCCCTCCACCCCTCGGAACAGGCGGTGGGCGCGACGATGCCGGCCCTCGCCGCCCTCGTGAGTCAGCGGTACGCCGAACAGTACGAGGTCGACCCCGCCGTGTTCGACGCGGTTACGGTGGCCGCGCGGCGCGCCGCGCAGCACAACCCGTACGCCCAGTTCCGTACGCCGGTAACGGCGACGGAGGTTCGCGCGAGCCGTGCCGTAGCGCTCCCGCTGCGGCTCCTGCACTACTCGGCGATCTCCGACGGCGCCGTGGCGGTGGTGGTCGAACGGGGGGAAGGTCCGGCGGCCGTGGCCGGGATCGGCCAGGCGTTCGAGGCGCTCGCGCTGGTCGACCGCCCCGACCTGACGACCTTCGCCGCGACGCGATTGGCGGCCGAACGGGCTTTCCTGTCCGCGAAGCTCTCCCGAAAGGAGATCGGGATCCTCGAGCTCCACGATGCGTTCGCGCCGTTTCTCCTGATGGACCTGGAGGACCTGGGATTCGCGGAACTCGGAGCCGCCCCCGCCTGGTACTCCGAACGGGGACCCCCGCACGGCGCCCCTGCGGTGAATCCCTCGGGCGGAATCCTCGGCCGGGGACATCCGGTCGGCGCATCGGGCCTCGCCGAGATCGCCGCGGTGGCCCAGCAGCTCCGGGGAGAGAGCGGTCCGACGGCGGTCGACCCGAGACCCCGCGCGGGACTGGCCCAATCCATCGGGGGTCTCGCCTCGCACAACTTCGTGACCATCCTGGGGAGCCCGGCGCCGTGATCGCCCGTCCCCTCCTGGTCAGCCGATGCCCGTCGTGCACCTTGCGCTACTTGCCACGCGCCGGACCGTGCCCCAAGTGCGGGTCCTCCGAAGTCACGCCCCTCTCCCTGCCGCCGCAGGGCAGGGTGCTGGCTGCGACCGAGCTGGCGAGTCCGGCGGCGGGTTGGCCGAATCCCCACCGCATCGCGCTCATCGAGCTGGCCGAGGCGGTACGCCTGCTGGCCATCGTCGAGGGGCCACTACCGGTAACCGGTGCTGTGGTAACGGTGGTGCGAGACGGGGACACGTACCGGGTGCCCGTCGCACCCTGAGACCCGCTCCCCGCTTTGGGGGAACGCGGGGAGGGGGAATTTCCGAGAGCCGAAGGCTTCGACCCTCTTTTGAACCCCCGAGGTGAAATCACCACAGGATTAGCAATCCTGCGCCTTGCCAGGCTGGGCCATCCCCGCGCGAGCCGCCCGAGCGTGGTTCGCGCCTTAAGTCTTCGGATTGGTCCGGCGCGTGGGGTAGGGAAACTCGCTTCAGCTCGGGACGAACCTTAAGATAGCCCGCCCGGAGGTTCCGTATCGGGAGCTGCATGTATCCACCTTACACCGGCGAGGCTCCTCGTCGGCCGATCTGGCCCTGGATCCTGTTGGGGGGAGTGGTGATCACCATCGTGCTCCTTGTCGTGTACCTGCTCTACCTCGGGCCGTTCAGCGGCACGGGTCCGGGCGGTCGGCCGTACTACCCCTTCTTCGGCGGGTTCTTCCTGATCTTCCTCCTCGTTTGGGTCGGCTTCTTCGCCCTCCGGATGGCCCTGTGGCGGGGGTATCGCAGCCGATACCCCGCCGGGCATGGCCAGGGACCCGGTCCGGGCGGACGGCGTCGCGACCCCGCCATCATGGTCGCCCGCCAGCGGTACGCGCGAGGGGAGATCACGCGGGAGCAGTACGACCAGATCGTGACCGACCTGACCCGACATCGGAACGGCCCCTAGGTCGACCCCGGAACGACCGTTCCCACGTCCGAACGAACCCGCCTTAAACCCTCGACCGTCTTGTCGGCGGTCCAATGAGCAACGCCCCGGGATTCGACCCGCTCGACGTGGTGACCCTGAGGCAAGTTCGGACCCTGATCCGGACGTCCTCGGCGCGAGGCGGCGTGGTGTTCTTCGCCCTGCTCTACGTCCTCGGCTCGATGTTCTACGGAGGGATGCTCGTCCTCGGGAACATCCAGGGCGGGTACACTTGGACCGTCCTCTGGTCGGGGGGACCGGGGACGAATCCGTGGAACTACCCGGGTCTCCTCGTGATCGCCCCGTGGGGGGTCATCTCTCTCCCCTTCTTCGCGACGTTCGCGATGCTGGTGGTCTCGGTCGGCGTGGGTCTTGGAATGACCGTCGCCTTCCTGCTCTCGGTCCGCCTCCTAAAGGCGCGGAACGCGCGCACTGCCGGTTCGACCTCGATTGGAGCGGTCGCCGGTCTGACTCCCGCGATGATCAGCCTCGTCACGCTCGGGGCGTGCTGTTCTACGACCGCCGCGGCGACCGCGGGGGTGGGCCTCGTGGCCCAGGCTTCGGGGACGACCGCCAACACCCTCCTCCTCAACAATTGGTACTTGGGCGTGTTCCAGATCGTCGTGGTCTGGATCGCCCTGATCGCACAGGAGCTCCTGCTGGTCGTCTACGCCGGCCTGTTCGGCCCACCCTCGGGGGAGGTCGCCCCTCGGGCGGCCCGAAAGGTCGACGTACGGTTCGTCGCGGGGGCGACCGTGCGGCTCGCCCTCCTCGTGGCGGGCGTTCTCTGGTCGCTCTCGATGATCGCGGAATGGACCACGGTCAACCCCGTTACCGCGGGTGCGGGGCTGTGGTTCCAGTGGATCGTCCAACATCAGGTGCTCGCGGGCCTGGCGATCGCGGCGGCGTTCTTTCCGGCCGGAACGTATCGGTTCCTCCAGGCTGTGAGGGAACGAACCGGTTTCGCCTTACCCGTCCTTTTCCTGGCCGCCGGGTTGAGCGTGCTCTACTCTCCTCCGCCCACGTCCGCGTGGGGGTTCGACGGCCTCGTCAATCAGGTTCTCTTTGTCGCCGGCGCTCCGTCCGCATGGGGCACGATATCGCCGGGCATCGTCGGAGGACTCGCGCTCGTCCTTCGTTGGGGATTCGAGTACGCTTTGCTGGCGGGGTTCACCGTCGCCGTCGCGCTTCGACCTGCAGGAGCCTTCGCCCCTCTTCGATGGTCTGTCGAGGACTCCGTACCGACCCTACACTCGCCGACCACTGCCAACCTGTCTCCCGGATCGTCGGCTAGTGCGGGGGTCCGGACTTCCGCGGACGAACCCTCCGGTCCTCTTGGGAGCCCCGCCGTCCTGACTCGAGGACCCTGATTAGTCCATCGGAGTGAGGTCAATGGAGAGCGGCACGACCCTCGCCATCCTCGCCGTCGTCGCGGGTGCCATGTCGGCAACGACCGCCGTCCTGATTAAGTGGGCGGCGACCGCGCGCTCCCCGCTCCGTTCCGGGACGGTCCTCTTCCTCCTCCTCATGATGGTGGCGATGCTCGGCGGCGCCCTCGTCTACTTCCTCGCGCCCAGCTCCCGCAGCCTCGTCGCGGGATTCTGGGTGGCGAGCGCGCTCATGTCGGCGAGCGTGGTCGTGGTCTTCGCCTCCTTCCTGCGCGAGGTCCGTCGCCGGGAAGAGGGAGCCGCTTCGGTTTCCGCCGGACCAAGCGCGGAGTTCGTGGTCACCGTGCTGCTGCTCGTCCTCCTGAACGAACTCCTGATGGGATGGACGTTCAGCCTCGCCTCGGGAGGCCTTGCACCTGGGATCTCCACCGGGTTCGTCCCGCTCTTTTCGGCGGTGGTCACGTCGCCCTGGTTCCTGTTCACGATGGCCGCGGAGATGCTGCTCACCGCGGTGTTCCTTCGGGACCGCCTGCCCACGGGCGTGGTCGTCATACTGATCTCGCAGTCGGTGCTGATGTCCCTCTCGCCGCCGGCGCTCGCGAACCCCACGTGGGGGGCCGTAACGATCTACCTCGGGAGCGCCGTGATGATCGGCCTCTTCGTCTACCTCATGGAGTTCATCTACCGACACCGCCAGCTCACGCCCGCCCTTTCGAACTACCTCGTGCGCCTGCTCGCGGTTTTCAGCGCGATGATGGCCGGTCTGTTCCTGTGGCTCTCCTACGGTTCGGTCCTGCTCTTCGCCGTGTCGGTCGTGGTGGAAATGGTCCTCTTCTTTGGGGCGGTTCTCCACCCCGAACCGTTCTCGGCGGGTCCCGACGTTCCGTGGCAGCTCAGACCGAGCTGGGCGCTCGCGTTGCTGGCAGGGATCTTCGTCGCGGAGATCTTCATGGGCGCGCTCCTGAACCTGCAGGTCGACCCCGCCGTCTACTCCGGGATCTACTTCACGCTCCCGCTGAGCGGCCCCCCGGGGACGGTCCTGTTCAACGCGGTGTACAACGGATTCTGGTTCCTCGCGGGGGTGACTGCCTCGACCTGGTTCCTCGCGATGATGGGCACGGAAATGGGAATGCTCGTCGTCTTCAAGCTCCGCGAGACGCACAACGTGGAGAACCGGATCCGGCTCCTGCTCATGATGGGCTGCTACGCTGCGTTCGTCGTCTTCTACCCGAGCATTTACTTCAGCCTCTTCGTGCCGAGCGCCCCCGGCGCCGCCACGGTCCCGGTCCTGGGATGGTCGATGGGCTTGGGGTCCTACCCCGTAGCTCCGGGGGTCTTCTCCGCGATTCTCCTGACCTATCTCATCACGGGCACGCTCGTGGTCCTCTTCGGCCGGCGCGTCATCTGCTCCACGTTCTGCTCGGCCGCGCTGATGTACCAGGGCACGGCGATCGACTCGATGAAATCGTTCAACCGGACCGAGTGGCCGGCCAAGAAGTACCTGGGAAGCCGAATGTCCCGGGTCTACGGCGTCACGACCGGTCTCATCATGGGCACGCTCGTCGCCACTTCGGTCCTCTCGTATCTCGACTCCATCGGGGCGGCCCGCGTCTACATCCAGGGCAACGACCCCTCCGTGTTCTTCTTCGCGTTCTCGTTCTCGGTCCTGTGGTATGTGATGTTCGTGACGATCCCGTACACCGGCAACTACAACTGCGTCACGATGGGCTGGTGCTACACGGGCACGATCGCGCAGGCTTTCCAGAAGATCGGCTTCTTCAAGCTCAAGGTCCACAGCAAGGAGGTCTGCAAGGCGTGCACCACCCTGGACTGTGCGAAGGCGTGTCCAGTCGGCCTCGTGAACATGCCCGGCTATTTCCGGACAACAGGGGAGTTCCGGAGCTCGAAGTGCTGCGGCGTGGGGAACTGTGTCGGTGACTGTCCGTACGGAAATCTCTACATCTCGGACGTGCGCCACTGGGTGCGGGACCGGCTCGGGCTGCCGACACGGCCGGTCCCGACGACCCGGCTCCCGATGGTGACGAAGGCGGCGGTCCGTCCCGGCACCTCCGCTTCCTCCCCCTCGACCTTGACCCCTGCGCCGCGATCGGCCCAGCCGTAACTCGACGTCCCCCGATCCCCGGCCGCTCCTTCGGGGTTATGTAGCGCCGAACGGCTCCCTTGGAAGGTGCAACGATGCGGGTGGCAAAGGCGGGCGTGGTCGGCGCGGGCACGATGGGTGCGGCGATCGCCGAGGTGCTGGCCTTCAACGGGGTCGACGTGGTCCTCAAGGACGTTGACGCCGCGCTCGTCGACAAGGGACTCGCCCGCGTGCGCGGGATCGTGGACGAGCTCGTTCGGTTCCAGGAGGGCCGCGCGGACACCGAGCTCGAGCGGGTGCGGGGGCTCACCGGCGAACTCACCGAGGCGCAGGTCGCGCACCTCCGCGCGAAGCTGGCTCCCAAGTTCACCCGAACGCGCGGCGACGAGGTGGTCGCGCGCGTCCACGGAACGACGGACTATTCCGCGTTCTCGGACGTCGACCTCGTCGTCGAGGCTGTGTTCGAGCGGGAGGAGGTCAAGCGGCCGGTCCTCGAGGCGCTCGACCGGGCGATCCCCGAGTACGCCGTGCTCGGGTCGAACACGTCCTCCCTTTCGATCACGCGTCTGGCGCGCGGGCTGAAGCACGTCCGGGAGACGCTCGTCCTTCACTTCTTCAACCCGCCCTATACGCTGCCCCTGGTCGAGGTCGCCGGCGGGGTGGATACCCGAGAGGAGGTCGTCACCGACTGCGTCGAGTTCCTCTCCGGCCTCCGGAACCACCGGTACCCCCTGCTCCCGATCCGGGTCCGCGAATCCCCGGCCTTCGTCGTGAACCGGCTACTGATCCCGGTCCTGAACGAGGCGTGCTTCATCTTGGAACAGAACCTCGCGAGCTCGCGCGACATCGACGCGGCCATGAAGGCAGGGGCGGGGATGCCGATGGGACCCTTCGAGCTCGCGGACCTGGTCGGGCTCGACGTGACCCTCGAGGTGGCCACGACCCTCCAGAGGGACTTGGGCGATCCGAAGTACCGCCCCTCCCCGCTCCTTAGGAGACTGGTGGACGCGGGCCACCTGGGCCGGAAGACCGGTCAGGGATTCTACGAATACGTCTAGCCCCCGCGAGGTCAGCGCTGGGGGGGCGGGTCGTCCATCCGGGCGCGCGCGAGCGCCCGGGCGTACCACTCGACGTCGGTGAAAAAGCGGTCGAACTTCTTCTCCCACTCCTCCCGGTCCTTCGCTGGCCCGTCCGCCGTGAACGCGGTCTCGACGTGTTGGACGAGCACGGCGGTCGGGACACTGATGCCCTTCAATCCGGGCACCACCATCCGGAGCGCATCGACCGCCCGTGCGCCTCCCACCATCCCGCCGGCCCCGACGAGGCCGAACGGCTTGAAGTGCCACTGCCGCCAGAGGTGGTCGAGGAGGTTCTTGAGCGTCCCGGGGATCCCGAAGTTGTACTCTGGCGTGACGAGGATGAACCCGTCGGCGCGCTCCATCTCCCGGGCGAACGAGCGAACGCTCTCCGGGGCGTCCTTCCATTCCCACTCTCGGTGGACCAGGTTGCCGAACGGTAGATCCTGGGGGTCGAAGAGGCGGGTCTCGATTCCCGGACGCGCTCTCAGCCGGGCGACCGCGTACCGGGCGACGTGGATGCTCTTGCGGTTCGCGCGGACGCTTCCGTAGATGACAGGAAGGTACAGGCTCATGGTCTGCCCGACCGGCTCCCCCCTTAAGATTCTCGCTGAGGAGGAGGTGACCTGGCTCCCCCTCGGTTATCTGGGGTCCCACCCTTCGACGCGCCATGCCATTCCCTTCCGCCGAATGGGCCGAGGCGTTCCGTACGGCGTTGAACCAGAACACGGCGTATCAGGAGGCGGCCAAGGCGTGGGAAGGCGACATCGTCTTCCTGGTCCGGCCCTCGGAGCCGGACCATCCTTCCCCCGGCATCCATCTCGTCCTGGCCCACGGGCAGTGCTCGGCCGCGACGTTCCATCCCGATGCCCGCACGGTGCCGAGCGAGTTCGTGTACGAAGGGTCCCCCGAGAATTGGGGGCGGCTGATGCGAAAAGAGATCGATCCGGTGAAGTCGATCCTGAACGGGACGTTCAAGATCCGCGGCAATCCCGCGAAACTCATGCGCTTCACCCGAGCGGCCAAGGAACTGGTCGAGACGGCCGCGTCGATCCCGTCGACGGCGTAGTCGTCGACCCTACGCGCTGGCCGGGGGGGCGGCCGGTGCGGCTGGCGTAGGCGGAACGCTGGGTGCCACCGGTAGCGAAGGGACCGCGGGCGCCGGGGAGGCGGGTTTCGGAGGGGGAGCGGTGGCACTGGCCGAAACGGCAGGCTTGGGGGGCGGAACAGGGGGAACCGGAGGGGCCGGGAAGAGCTGTTTCTTGAGGAACGCGACGACCCGGTTCCACGCGGCCTCGGCGGCCCGGAGGTCGTAGGCCGAAAGGTCCCGGGCCAGGAAGTTGTGACCGACCCCGGGAAGGACCATGAACTGGGCGGGCACCTTGTTGGAGGGAAGCTGGGCCGCCGCGATCTGGCGTCGGCTCTTTTCCGAGACCCGGTCGCGTTCGCCACCGACATACAGGAGGGGGGCGGAGATCAAGCCCGACAGATTGTCCGGCCGGACGGGCATGGGATAGGCCAGGGCGACCGCGGCGAGGCGGGTGTCGCGGGCGGCCAGCGCGATCGCGAGAGCGCCGCCGTAGGAGACCCCAAGCAGCGCGGTCCGTGCCGGGTCAACGAGCTCCCGGGAACGCAGGAAGGTGAGCGCGTCGCCGTAGAGCTCGACCAGCTCCTCGACCCGGCGGGCGGAGGTCGGGATCCCGCCCCGCACCGAGACCCCCGCCCGCAGGGACAAGTGGTGCGCGGGCGAGATCCCGTCGGTCTTGGCGACGTCGGGGATGAGGACCTCGCAGCCCTCTTTGGCCAGACGGATCGCCCCGTCAAGCACGATGGTGGTGATCCCGTAGATGTCCGGCGTGATGAGGACGCCGGGCCGTTTGACCGCCTTGGTGGGTGAAAGGACGATCCCGGGTGCCTTCCCGGACCTGGTCGAGTCCGTGGGGAACCAGATCCGATCGCTGCGGTACGGGGGAAGGGGGGCACCGGGCTTCTTGTCGCTCTTGATCCAGGACTTGTTCAGGAAGTCGAGTACACAGAGCTTGTACCGTTCCTTGGAAAGTACGATCACCGCCTGCCGGGTGCCGCAGATGTCGCACGCCCCGATGATCCCGCTGCCGAAGACGGGTGGCAGGTCCAGGAGCTGGTCGTCGTCCTTGGGCATCGTCTCCCCCGGTCCGAGCCGGGCTCGATTCTTAAGAGTTCCCGCGGGGGCGCCGCGGACGGGGTTGCGGCGTGGGCCGGACCCGCGGCGCCGGCCGTCCCTCCACCACTTCGAGCCGGTGCTGGTCTCGAGGCCGAAGCACGGTGATGTGGTGCGCCACCAACCTCCGCTGGAAGGCCCGGTCGGCGGTAACTACCCAGGCTCCCCGGCGTTGTGCGACGTCGAGCACGCCTCCATCACCCCGGACCCGGGTCTCGATCCGTTCGTATCGGTCGGCGAGGGCTCGCGCCGCTACCGCCCCCGGGGTCAGACTCCGTGCAAGACGGTCGAGCTCACCCAGGACCGAGGAGGGAACCGCGAGGACGGCGCCCGGGCGGTGGCGTCCCACCTCCTCGTCCAACGGGAAGCGGGAACGGATCACGAGGAAGAGCGCGTTCGTGTCGACCAGGACCCGGGGTCGCCCGGACGGGTGCGGCCTATCGCTTTCGGAGGGCGATCCCGAGCTCTTCCCGGTCGTACTGCACCCCTCCCTTCCGTTCGCGAAGGACGTACCGTTGGGACTTCTGGTTCGCCGTCCTGGGGATATCGTCGAGGAACTCGAGGTACCGCGGGACCATGAAGAACGGCAGCTTCTCGACGCAGAACTCGAAGAGCTCCACGGGGGTCGCCGTGGCCCCGGGACGCAGCTGAACGAACGCCTTGACGTCCTCCTCCCCCAGCGGGCTCGGTACGCCGACCACCACCGACTCGAACACGGCCGGGTGGAGGTTGAGGACCGTCTCCACGTCGTACGGAGCGAGGTTCTCTCCGCGACGACGGATGACGTCCTTCTTCCGGTCGACGAAGTAGTAGTACCCGTCCGCGTCGCGCGTGACGTAGTCACCGGTGTGGAACCACAGGTTTCGCCAGGCCTCGACCGTCTTCTCCGGCTTGCCGACATACCCCGAGAACATCGTGAACGGGGCGCGGGGGCGGACGACGAGCTCTCCCCGTTCGCCGTCCGGAACGGGACGGTCGTCGTCGTCCACGACCTGCGCCTCGACGAACCCGAGAGGAGTTCCGACCGAACCCACCCGGATCGCCCCGGGGGGATTCATGAGGGTCGTGCAGCCGCACTCGGTCATTCCGTAGAGCTCGACGATGGTCAGCCCGAACCGACGCTCGAACTCCGGCCAGACCGTTTTGGTGGTGCCGGCCGTGAGGGCGGTCCGGACCCGATGGCTCCGGTCCGTCGGTCGCTCGGGCTGCTTGAACAACACGTTGATCATCGAGACCAACAGCGAGACGTGGGTCGCACCGAATCGCGCCGCGACCTCCCAGTAGGTCGACGCGTGGAACCGTTCATCGAACGCCGCGGTCACGTCGTTCAGGAGCGCGGTCAGGGCGGTCATCTCCTGGGCATTGCAATGGAAGAGCGGCAGGGCGGTGAACAGCACGGAATCCGGCTCGAGCCGGCTCCGCAATCCGATCTCCTTCGGCGTGGTGAGGGTCTTCTCATGGGGGATCAGGGCCCCCTTGGGCGGTCCGGTGGTTCCGCTGGTGTACATGATCGAGGCGGGGTCCGACGGGCGGGGGGGAGCGAGGGGTTCGACCCGCAGGTCCGAGAGGAGCCGTTGGAACGAGAGCGTTCCTTCCGGAAGCGGGTCCGGTGGGTGGGAGGGCGCGGGAAGCACCCACTCTAATCCGATCTTCAACCCCTCCCGGAGAGGGGCATACGGTTCCCACAGGCGTTGGTCCACTACCAGCCCCTTGGGGGCCGAGTCGGCCAGTTCGTACCTCAGGATCTCACCCTTCAGCCCCGTGTTCAACGGGACCAGGACGGCGTGTCGCTTCGCGAGCCCGAACCAGAGGAGGAGGAATTCGGGCGAGTTGAACAGCAGGGCCGCGACGCGATCCCCCGGGCCGACCCCGGCGGCCGCCAGTCCATTGGCCACCCGGTCGCTCTCCCGGTCGAGCTCTTCGTACGAGAGGTCGCGCCCCTCGAAGCGAAGGGCGACCCGTCCGCCGTTCTTCCTCGCCTTCGCGCGGACCAGGCTCACGAGGTCGTGGTACTCCTCGCCCGCCGTGAGCATCGGCCGTAGGAGCCGCGGGCCCCCATAAGGACTAGGCGAGCCCGACCGAGGGCGAGCCAAGCCTTGATAGCCCGAACGCCCTCGCACGCTCGTGGAACCGTCCGACCGGACCTACCGACCCGACCGTCCCATCGTGGCGGAACTCGCTTCGGGAGCGGTCTTGGTACACCGCGAGAGCGGGGCGATCTGCCTCCTCTTCTACCGTCCGGAGGCACGCTGGGCGCTTCCGAAGGGCCACGTCGACCCAGGGGAATCCCTCTCCACCGCAGCCCTTCGCGAGGTGCGCGAAGAAACCGGGATCGCGGAGCTCGAACTGAGCGACGAGGTCGCAGAGGTCCACTACCGATTCTTCGATGCGGCCCGATCGCTCAACGTAGCGAAGACGACCGTCTACTTCCTGGCGTTCACCTCCGAGACACAGTTCCGCACCGAACCGATCTTCGACCGCGGCGAGTGGGTCGACCTTGCCGAGGCCACCCGACGGGTGCCCTTCGACACCGATCGATACGTGCTGGGCCGGGCCGCGGAACGTCTCCGGGCCGGCGCAGCACCCCACTGAACCGTTCAGAAAAGAGGGAGGAAGGGGTTGTTGGGTGGGTCCCGAAGGGGACCCACCACGGGGCCGTCCGGTCCCGTCAGGGTTGCGGGGGTCGAGGAGCCTCGGGGGACGAGGATCCCTCGACCATGGCGGGAGAGGTCGGGCCCAAGACGGAGGGGGGAACTCCATTGGTCCAGCTCTCTCCGTAGCCGCCCACGAGCCCCTTCTGGGACCGGCGGCGGGCGTAGGATCGCCACTCGATGACGGAGATCGTACCGACCACGGCAACCACCGCGAGCGCGATGACCGCCACCCCGAGCAGGCCGCTCGTGGCCGCGGACGCCGCGCCACTGCAGCCGCTCGTAAGGCAGGCGGCCTCGGTCTGCGCGTCGGCGACGCTCATGGGGTTGGCCGTCACCGTCGCGCTCGGCCCGGAGTTGGCCGCGGGCGCGAGGCCCGAGACCGGCTCACCGAGGGACGAGACCGCGCTCATGCCGGCCCCGAACGTGGTCTGGGCCGCCGTGACCTGGGGGCCACGGACGCCGTTGCTCACGAACAGGGTCTGGCTCGAGCCGGAGCCCACCGAGGCGGACCCGAGGGCGTCCGCATCGTACGGCTGCACGGATCCGCCGAACAGGTCAAACCCGTGGGGGACCAGGATGAACCCATCGTACGCATCGACCGGGCCCTGGACGATCAGCAGGATCGCGATCCGGGACTCGTGGTCGCTGAAGACGTGGACTAGGTTCACCTTGTAACCGGTCAGGGTGACGGGTCCCGAGGCGGTCCAGTTCCCCGTGAAGGAGCCCTGACCCGAGCGGGTCGTGCCGTTCCAGCCGAGGTCCGCCCACGCGTAGCTGATGTTCCAGCTGGCCTGAGGGGTCGCGGTGGCCGAAGAGTTCCACTGGTTCACGCCCGTGAGGTTGAGCGGGATGATCCCCAGCGCCGGCGCGAACTGCACAGACGCCTGGGCCGCACCGGAGACGTTCAACCACGCGCTGTGGCTGTGGTCGTGCGTGGTGACCTGCAGAGACTGGTCGACGGAGGCCTGGACGGAGACCGACTCATTGTCGATCCCGAGGGCCGGCACCGGCTGACCGTTGACGTAGACCGTCGACTGGTTCGTGAGGTTCACGAACGCGGTGTCCGTCTCCGCCCCGTGGTAGGTGTAGGTCGCCGAGAGGTTCGGGCCCGTCAGCGTGGTCGTGATCTGGATCCCGACCGTGCGCTGCTCCTCGAGCTCGACCGTCGACGCGCTCGTGTTCGTCTCCGTGTAGATGACCGTCCAACCGAAGGTGGCATTCCAACTGAGAGTGTTCTGCCCGGAGGTGACGGTCCCCGTCACGCTCCCTTGGCCCCCGTACGCCCACTGCGTCGCGGGCGAGCCTGTGGCCAGCTGGACCGGGGCTGCGCTCGCCGTCCCCGCCAGAGCCGGACCGACCGCGAGGGCCATCAGGATTGCGACCCCGGTGACCACAAGCCATCCCTTCGTTCCGCCGATTCTCGCGCCCTTCTGGTTCTTCATGTTCGCTCTGACGGAGCCCCTCCGCCAAGGGAATTGACCCCGGATTGCGACATAAGGGTCGGGCCCGGGAACCGGAGAAACGGTTGGACGCCGTGCTAGGGTTTGTCGGAAGAGGGGTCCTTGACCCTCTCGCCTCGGCCGGTGGAGCCTACCGGCCTCGGTCGTCCGAGTCGGTCACGCCGGGAACTCGGAAGCGGGCCGTTCGCGACAGCTGGATCGATTCCGGATACCCTGCGTCGGCATGACGGGCGACCCCGATCCCGGGATCGTTGTGCAGGACCCGTCCGATCCGGCGGTCCGCGTCCAACGATCCGTCAGCGACCATGACCAACCCCGCGTGGATCGAGTTGCCGATCCCCACTCCCCCTCCGTGGTGCACGGAGACCCAGGTGGCACCCCCCGCCACGTTCAGCAGGGCGTTCAAGATGGGCCAGCCGGCGATGGCGTCCGACCCGTCACGCATTCCCTCCGTCTCCCGGAACGGGCTCGCCACGCTCCCGCTGTCGTGGTGGTCCCGACCGATCGCCACGGGCGCGGTGATCTCACCCGCGTTGACCAGGTCGTTGACCAGATGGCCGAACCGCTCCCGTTCTCCGTACCCCATGTAGCAGATCCGGGCCGGTAACCCCTGGAACTGGACCCGTTCCCCGGCAAGGCGGATCCAGCGGCAGAGCCCGGTCTTGTCGGAGTACTCTCGCAGGATCATGCGGTCGATGCGTCGAATGTCCTCGGGATCGCCGCTCAGTGCGACCCACCGGAACGGTCCGCTCCCGACCGCGAACAACGGCCGAATGTAACGGGGTACGTAACCGGGAATCTCGAACGCGTTGGCGACCCCCGACTCGCGCGCCTGGGTCCGGAAGTTGTTCCCATAGTCAAAGGTGTGAGATCCCCGATGCTGCAAATCGAGGATGGCACGAGCCTCGGTCGCCAGCGAGGCGCGGACACGCGTCAGGTAGGTGGGAAGGTCGCGCACGCGGAGCTCGGCCGCGTCCTCGACCGTCAAGCCCTGGGGGATGTATCCGACTCGAAGGTCGTGAGCGGCCGTCTGGTCGCTGACCACGTCAGGGATGATCCCCCGCCGGGCCACCTCCGGGAACACGTCCGCGGCGTTCGCCTCCAGTCCGATCGAGAGCGGTTTCCGTGCGGCAACTGCCTCCCCTACACGGTGGAGGGCGTCGTCGAGATCGCGGGCCTGAGCGTCGAGGTAATGGTGCGCGAGGCGGCGGGTCAGCGCGCCTGGGTCCACATCGACAACGAGGGCCACTCCTCCGAGGAGGGTGACGGCAAGGGGTTGCGCTCCGCCCATCTCCCCGAGTCCGCTCGTGAGCATCCAGCGTCCAGCGAGGTCCTCCGCATGAAACTCCAGACGGGCGAGCGATGCCAGCGTTTCGTAGGTCCCCTGGAGGATCCCCTGGGTACCGATGTAGATCCAGCTCCCGGCGGTCATCTGACCGTACATCGTGAGCCCCCGGGCTTCGAGGTCCCAGAAGATGTCGTCCGTGGCCCAACGCGGGACGATGTTCGCATTCGCGATCAGGACCCGGGGGGCGTCGGAGTGCGTGGGGAAGACGCCGACCGGTTTACCGGACTGGATGAGCAGGGTCTCTTCGGATCCGAGCGTTCGAAGGGTGGCCACGATGCGGTCAAAGGCGGTCCAGTCCCGAGCGGCCTTTCCCCGGCCCCCGTAGACGATCAGGTGGTCCGGGTCGCGGGCCACCTCCGGGTCCAGGTTGTTCATGAGCAGGCGGAGCGCGGCCTCCTGGGGCCAGCCCCGGCAGGAAATGGGCTTGCCGCGAGGTGCACGCACCGGTCGAGGGCCCGAGACCGCGTCAGGGCACATCGTCCTCCCCCACGGACGCGCCCGCTAAGTAGCCTTTCCCGACGCTCCACGATATCTCGATGGGGTCATACGCTCTTCCGAGAGAAGTTTCACTTTCGCCGCATTCTATAAGTGAGCCCCGGTTACGTAGAGAGCCGCAGGTGTGCCGCCATAGCTCAGCGGTAGAGCGGCTGATTTGTAATCAGCAGGTCGGGAGTTCAATCCTCTCTGGCGGCTGGAGGAGACCTTGGGCATGAGCCCGGCATTCACAAGTTAGGTCCCTTACGTTAGAGGGCACCTTTGGCTGCACGCGCCGATGCCCACAGGGTGGTTACGTTCATACGATGGGGGTGAAGCTCCAGCATCTTGTCAAACAGTTCCCTTGCCGTTTTAGTCGTCTCTATGACGCGATCAAAGTCACGAATGTACTGACGGGTCTCCTCTAGGACATGAGGGCCATCTGAGTTGCCCGGGCGCTTGTGACCGGCGATCACGACCCGGGGATTCAAGGCGGCTATGCGGTCGACCGCCGCGATCCATTCGCGACGCTTCTCCGCATCAGATTCCGGCATGAGCTGGTGCACGCCGTTGTACACCGCGTCCCCCGCAACGACAAGCCCGATTGACGGGACGTGCAAGCAGGTCGTATCGTGTGTGCCCGTGTGTCCGAGCGGGACGGTCATCAGCTCGTGCCCCTCCAGCTCAATCATGCCTCCCTCGAGCTCATCCGCGAGGACGACGTTCTCCGGAATCTGACCAGGAAATCTCGTTCTCCAGAACCCATCGAGAACCTGAGGCGACGTTTGCTCCTTCATCCCACGGATCGTCCCGGGCGTCGCGACAGCCTTGGCCTGCGGGAACTACCGGAGTAGCGCCCCTAACCCCAAGAAATGATCCGCGTGCCCGTGGGTGATGTAGATCTTTGTAAGCTTCTTTCCACTCGTTCGAACCCACTCGACCAGGGCCTCGGCCTGCTCGACAGTGATGAAGGTGTCAACGAGGACAGCATCTCGTTCGCCGTAGATGAGCGTGGAAGCGCTGGGAGACCACATTCGTCTGCTCTGACCGGGAGGCAGGTCAACGCTCGAGGCCGTCGCAATACCCGGGGTTACGTAGACCTGCCAGCGGAGTCCTTACTTCCCAGGCGCGTCTCCCATAGGCGGCATCGCTCGCTCAGTGGGCATGGTCGACCCGCCCGGGAATTACTATATTTAGTATAACTAGTTGAAAGTGAATGGGAGTATAGTGATCCATTGACCCTTCCGAACGCCCACGAAAAGGAATTCGTTATCCGACTTCCTGAGACTATTCGGTGTCCCATTCAGTCCAGCTTGGGTGTGCTCGGGCGGAAGTGGGCACTCGTAGTTCTCCGCGACATCGGATTGAGGCCACAGGCGCGGTTCAGCGACATCATGCGGACCAATCCAGGCCTGACCCCTCGAGTTCTCGCGTTTCGGTTGAAGGAACTCGAGGCCGAGGGTTTGATATTCAGGTTTCAGAAACGGGACAAGCGCGAGGTTTACTACCGACTCACCCCAACCGGACTCGATGCCGTTCCTATCCTTACCGCGCTGATCTACTTCGGGAGCAAACGAAGGGCACACGAGGTCTTCCGCGACGGCCGCCCCCGCACCATGGTGGAGATGTTCCCCGGGTCGCAACGCGAGCTTCTCCAAGGCATGGCGGATTGGGCGGCCATGGCCCCTACGAGGCACCAGCGCTTGTGACGCAGTGTTTTCTCCGGACTGTCAAGGTGCCTCTGGCGATACTCTCCTCGGATCATCGATTCCCCTCGAGCCTGGGTTGGCAGTCCGGCAGTTAACTGAACTAATCGGGGTAGCCCTCTGGCGGCTGCGGGGAAGCAAGGGCAGACGCTCGACCTGAGAAAGCAGGTGGTTTTCCAAAGCGGGCATCACTTCTGGGCGGCGTCCCGTCAATGCGGTCCATTTATTGTCAAAGACAGACTTGTCGTCCAACGGGGTTGGGCTTGCCGTTCATCACCCGGGGCGGGGTCAGGATTCACTTCGAAGTGGAGGGAGAGGGATCGCCTCTCCTTCTCCACGCAGGGGGTGTGGGCGACCTGGAGTCGTGGCGGCTGGCAGGATACGTTGACGCTCTCCGAGCCGAGCACCAGCTGATACTCATGGATCACCGTGGACACGGAATGAGCGACAAGCCGCGTGATCCGGCGGCCCATCGAATCGAGGAGTATCGCGAGGACGTACGGGCGGTTCTCAAGGCAGTGGGATGCGATCGCGTGATCTTCGTTGGTTTCTCCGATGGTTCGAAGGTGGGGGCCGCGCTCGCCGAGAGCGATCCCGGTCGAGTTTCCGCGTTGATTGATATCGACGGCCTCGAACCACGGGATCTAACCGACCCGGAGAGCCGGGACCGAAAGCAAAGGTACGAGCTCGCCCAAACAGTACGGCAGCACGGGTGGAAGGATGCCGCCCATGTTTGGGCAAAAGATGAAGGCTTTAGCGGCCCCGAATCCGTTGTCGAGAACATGGCGGCCACTGATCCGGAGATGTTTGCGCTGGAACTCGACCAATGGAGGCAGTGGGACGGGCCCGCCAGTGTTCTGCGGAGGCTGCGAGTCCCGGTACTCTTGCTGCAAGCCGAGCAAAGCTATTCCGAAGAGGATCGCGAGGTGATGAGGCAAATGAATACTCAATCAAGATCTCGATTGCTCCGCGGGGTCGGTCACCTCGGTGCCTTCGGCCGCGTCGATCTCGTGATTCCTCCTCTGCGGGAGTTCATCTCGACCTTGTAGACCACGAATCGGGAATCGCGCGCCGAGATACGAGACCCCGAGGTCGCGGGCGGTTCAGAACTCTCGAATGCCACCCTTTAGCCGGCTTGGAGTCCTCTGCTGACGGGATTGACCGTAGTCTACGGAAGGGGTTCTCTAATGCATCCCCCACCCCATCCGGGCCGGGCGGGATTGAATCAATGTTGAATCCCCTCTGGCGGCTGGCCGATAAGCCTCGGACCCCCATTCTTGGGAGGGAAGTGGTAGGTTCGACTCCGCCCGCCGCCCGAACCTTCCGGGGGTCCTTTATTGTCCCTTCGCGTGCCGTCCCGCTCGGTAATCGACCTCGAGGGCCGCCGCAAATCGGGCCCAAGTGGCCGCCACTTGTGCGCGAAGTTCTTCCTTAGTCGGATGGTCGGGCGTGAGCCAGCTCTCGGTGGAGAGCAGATGAAGGCGGGTCCGCGCTCGGCCCATCGCGGCAACACGATAATCCAGCGACTGCCGATCGGTTTCGTCGATCTGATCCAGGTGCCAAGAGTGCGGCGGATTGAGGCGCACCAGGTCGACGGCGATCGCGGGGTCGCGACCGCCGTCGACCCCGCGACCCGGGTACACGCGGATCCGGAGCACGCGACGGGGCGAAAGTCGGATCACTCGAAACGTCGGAAAAGGACGCCGCGTCGCGAGCCGCGAGTCACTGGTCCGGTAGTCCGTGCACCACTCGTACACGTATCGCGAAGGGGCGCGGATCACGAGTGACAGACGAACCTGGGTGGTACCGTACAACCGGTGGCCCCGTTCGGGCATAGGGGGCGGAAAGCGGGGGTTCGACTTAAGCGCACGATAGCGAATTTGGAGCCCCCTGCTCAGGGGTAGACCGTTCTCTACGGAAGGGATTCTCTAATGCCCCCTCATCTGGACAAAAGGGGATTAAACTCTAATTCTATCCCCTCTGGCGGCTGGCCTGCTCCTCACCCTCCCTACGGAAGGTTGGGAGTTAAACGCTCGGGTCAAGGAAGTCAACGTTGCAGTTGGCGTGACGTTCGAGATGGGATTCGGTGCAGGTGGAATGGCCGAAACTCACTCCGAAGGAGGGCGAACAGGACGAAGTCCCGGTATCGACCGCCCACTAAGTGATCCTCCCGGGCACGGCCTTCCACCCGGAATCCCAATCGTCGGAGAACACGCATGGATCGAGGATTGTCGGGAAGCACGCCCGTGTGTATTCGATGAAGCCGCAAGTCGCGAAATGCGGCGGCGATCAGCAGGGAGGCCGCCTCCGTGGCGTATCTGTTGCTCCAGTGCGGTCGGGCGATCCAGTACCCGATGTGCGCCTTCTTGTTGTTCCAGTCGATATCCCTGAGTCCACACCCACCGACCAGTTCCCCAACGTTTCGAAGGAAAACGGATAGGTTGTACGTCGAGCCCTCCCTAAGCCCGGCCCGGCTCCTCCGGATGAACGCGCGAGCATCCCCCAAGGCGTACCCAGCCGGCAGGGGGATTGTCCGGGTCACCATCGGGTCCTGCAACGCGTCTGCCAGGGCGGGAGCGTCCTCGAGCGTGGGAACGCGGAGAACCAGCCGATCTCCGACCAGTGGAAGTTCGAGTCGAAGGAGCACCGAATCGGCCGCCATTAGGTCGGAGGGTAAGGGATTGTACTCCATTTCAGTCCTCGCTGGCGGCTGCCCGAATGGCTGCTGGCCCCCGTACGGCAGCCAAGCCCTTCGAAGCAGCACGCTTCGCACGGCGCTCCATGAACTCGATCCATTCGTCAGACCTCCCGTTCTTCTCGGTGAGCACGCTAGCGGCGACCAGCTGGGATGGCTAGCCGGTTCGACGGCGGGAGAAGTAATACTTGCGCCCGCCGTCGCGGGTCAGATTATCGTGCCCGACCCCGTTCCCGACTCCGCGGAGGCGACTCTCCTCAGAATGATCGGGGGTTACCGAGTCACCCAGGCGCTCTACGTTGTCACCAAGCTTGGAATCCCCGATTTGCTGTCCGACGGACCGAAGTACGCGGAGGAACTGGCTACCAGGGTCGGCGCCCGGCCAGATTTCCTCTATCGGGTTCTGCGGGCCCTGGCATCTATCGGCGTCCTGACCGTGGACGGGGACGCCCGTTTTGGACTGACGGAGGTCGGACGGCTTCTGAGAAAAAATCCCGAAGGTTCCATGGGCCTAACGGCGGTCTTTGCGGGAGAGGAAGCCTATCGTTCGTGGGGCGACTTGCTCCATTCCATCAAGACCGGGGAAACAGCGTTCGACCACAGGTATGGCATGGGGCACTTCGAGTATCTTTCCCGAAACCCGGATGCCTCGCTGACGTTCAACCGGTTGATGGCTTGGTCCGCTCGGGTGGCCGGCGAGCCCCTACGGACATACGACCTCGGGAGTCACCAGCTTCTGGTCGACGTGGGTGGCGGAAGCGGCGCGCTGATCGCTTCGGTGTTGCGTGCCCACCCTGGTTTGAGGGGAGTCCTCTTTGACCAGGAGGCAGCCGTTGTGGATGCTCCCAATCTGCTCGCGACCTCTGGGGTTGCCGACCGTTGTGAGATTGTAACGGGCTCGGCCTTCGACTCAATTCCTCCCGGGGGTGACGTCTACGTGATGTCCCGCGTCCTCCACGATTGGCCCGACGATAAGGCCCTCGTCCTACTCACGAACTGTCGGAAGTCGATGTCCCCGGGGGGCGTGCTGCTCCTCGTGGAGGGAGTCCTGCCGGAGGTGGCCGCCCCACCACCTCGCCTGTGGCTCGATCTGGTCATGATGGTGATGACGGGAGGACGCGAGCGAACGGAGACGGATTGGCGGAACCTCCTCGGGAAAGCAGGATTCGCACTCGTGAGCGTTCGGCCAGATCGTCCCAATCAGGATCTCATCGAGGCACGCGCGATTTGAGGATCGATGGGATGGCCAATCGCCGTTCGCGGGTCCAACCCGTGCGCCTGATCAGGCCTCCCCGACCCGCTCTCCGCGCGCGCCGCCTCCGTGCATAAAACCCTCGCGCTCGCGCATCGCACTCCGGGTCGACACGTTCTTTGGTAGACGCGCTATCGGATGACTCGATACCTGCCTGCCCTGCCGATGGGACTACTCCCAAGCGGGGATTTTCGACGGGTACTCTCGGGTCGTTGTTCGAAATCGTGTCCATCTACTCCGCGTTCCGTCTGTATCAGCTCAGGTCTTCGTCCCGACCAAGATCACGATCTCGTCCCATCGAGCATGCGGTCGAGGTAGGCGGAGAGACCCAATTCGTCTCGGATCGGTTGGGGGAAAGAGAGACTCTGGCCAATCTCATGACTGACCCAGCTAAACATGTCCCGGTTTGCGCGCAGCGCCCGGACGACCGAGGGCGTGTCGTACTGGGCCACCGTCCCAGAGAAACCACGGAGAACTCGGGGATCCGCCCAGCTCTCGAAGAATCTCGCCGCGTGCCATACGTCCTGCCCCCTCGGACCCACCGAGAGCGAGTGCCATCGCACGGTGCGCACGAGGAGGGCTCGCAGGTAGCCATTGGTCGCCTCCAAGGCCGTCAGCAATTCCCCCCGACGAAGCTTCTTGGCCGTCCAAACCAGGTGAAACCAGTAATCGTTGACGAGGTTCGAGAACTCGGATAGACTCGGGAGGACCGGGGGCGGCTCATTCCGGGGCACGATGAGCTCCACGGATTCTTTGTTGACCAAAGGTCGGAATCCCCTCCTCAGGACCGTGGCCGCACGGGCATCGGTGGTCAGGGCGCCCAGATACTCCACAGGAAACACGGCAAAGTCCACGTCCTGCCCATCCTCGAAGAGGACGCGCCGTTCCTCCCCCGTCTCGAGTGCGTTTCCCTCGAGGTGAGACGTCCAGTAGGGGCCCAATCCCGAAATCCAACTTTCGTCTCGGAGAAGACGGTCGGGATCGCGGGCGAACAAGGCGAGGTCGATGTCGGATAGCGGGTCGGCCGGCATCACCGTCCGAGCCTGGGAACCCACGAGCAACGCCAGTCGGACGTTTTGATCGGCCTCGGCCCAGCGTTGGAGTCGAAGGATCCAAGTCGTCGACAACGATTCACTCATTCCCAGTCCTGATTACTCGGTTCGATGAGATCCGACGCCCTTCACACTCGCTCGTGCGGCGCGGACTTTGCGAGAAATGCCGAGGGATCGACCCACCAGAAGCCCCACGCTGACGGAGAAGAGGGCATCGATGATTCCGAGCACGGCTTGTTGTTGAATGGGTGGAAACCCGCCGGGTGGACTTCCGAACTCCAACGAACTTGGGAACAGTGCCACCGCGACGGAGAGGCGGATCACGAAAGCGCCCACAAAAAGTGCGGCGAGCGAGAATCCGATCTGATACGACCAGCTCCCCGCCGGGCCCGAATCCACCCGGGTCATCCGTTCGGCAATCCCTGTGAACGCGAATGTGGTGACGACCAGGATTGCGAAGTCCAATGCGATGAGGTACGGGAGCGCCCACGGAGTCAGGAGGACCGACTCTAGCTCGCTCACTCCCCAGAGAACTAGGATCAGTGCCGGAAGGACGACGAGGCGAGGGGCGGAATACGGGACCCCCTGTGTCATCGCGTACGAGCGCCGGATGACCAGGAGCGCAATCACCACCTGGATGAGGATCGCGGTCAGCTCAGCAGATGTGTAGCTCGTCAAGTTGAGCCCAACGGATTCGACGCGAAGGATAAGTATCTGCCTAAAGAAACCCTCTGATTGGGACTCCGACGTCGGAGGAAATCGTCCCCCTCACGATTCGAGCTGGTTCTAGGTCGACCTTCGATGGGCTGGATGGGCGCTCGAAGGCCGAGGGGCACTCGGTCGGCGTTGGGAGGGAGCCTTGCCGGAGAGCTGGGAACGATTGAACCTCACCGCGGCCCGGATCAGATCCTTCAGGGCCCTCTCGTCAACCGAGTCGGATTCGAAAATGTCCACGGCACGCCACTGGTTCCCTCCCAATCCGGCGTTGAAGAGTTTCTCGGGATCGGGGAGATGAGCGCCCTGCGCGAACGTGACCTTCACTTTCCCCTTGTGCGGGTTCGCGATGGCCACGATGCCGTCATGGGACCAAGTGGGGGTGCCCATCCACTTCCAATCCTCGACCATTTCGGCATCGGCTTCGTGCATCAGACGGCGGATCTGGGCAATGCGATCGCCTCGCCAGTCACCGAGGTCGGCGATAAGGCGGTCGATGAGAACTGAGGGGGACGCTCCGCCCATGGTCGGTTCGCAAATCAGTTGCGGGTATATCAACCGGATGCGCATCGAGAGAAAGCCGCTCCCACACCCGAGGTTCGACAACGGGTTGGTCGTCAAGGGCTGAGTTCGGTCCCGGTCCATCTAAGAACGCTCACCGCTGGTTGCTCCGCTCTGACTTCCGGACCGGCGACGGGGCTCCGGTGCAACCACGGGCGGCCCTTCCTCCTCCCAAGGATTTCTTCGCCCGGAGGGTCAGGTCAGGCTCGGAAGAGGGTACAATCGGATATCGGTTTCGACGCGATTCTTTGCCCACGGCGGAGGATTCCACAGGGCCGGGCGGCTAGACCCGTCCACCAAGATCGGGTCGCCGTTCTGGGATCGATTCAGGGACTGCCCTGGCCCTGCTTCTGGGCCATGGCCTGAAGGGCCCCCAGAAACTTCTGTGAGAACCGCGGACACTCCCACGCATTCTCGTGGAACGGGTTGCTCAACGCGCCGCTCTCGGCCCTCGGTATTTCTGCGCAGCCCCAGGGGCAGTCGAACACCATGAGAGGGGCAACGGTGACGACCTACTTACCATCGCCTTCGAATCGTCCCTCCGCAGGGCGTATCGCGGCCGCCTCGCAGCGGCCGATCGCTCGGTCTCGGTATCCTCCAACGAGGGCGGCTCCCGGGCTCTTAGACTGGGTCCGCGCCGGCTCGATCTCGCTCGAGAAGAACGATGTAGGCGACGTTGACCGGGCGGAATCCGAAGCCGGCACCGGCGGGCGGGTGGCTGGCGCCGAACGACTTGACGGTCCATCCTTCCTTGGCGAGGTCGTTCAGGCGCTTCTCGAGGCGATCTCGGGTCGCTTCCCCGGCCGCCGACGGCTGGGTCGGCTCGAGTTCCCTCAGGATCTTGTATTCCTTCATTCGATTCCCCGGGTGGGGGGACGCCCTACCGCTTCCCCTTTCCAGTTCGGACCGGGTTCGGTTTGGGCCGGGCGATCGGGGTGGACGGGCGGCGAACCCACGTTCCGGCGATCACCCAGGGGGGTTCGGGGCCGATCGGCTCCATGACGTCCGACCGGTACTTTTCGACCGATTTCTCGTTGACTTCGATCCCGAGTCCGGGCTTGGTGGGGATCGAGAACTCCCCGCCCTCGATCGAATACCCTCGGACGAGCGATCGCTTCCATTCGGGCCAGCTCTCCTCGAAGCTCTCCTGAAGGAAGAACGTGGGCAGCACGGCGTCCATCTGGAGCGTCGCCGCGGTCTGGATCGGGCCGAAGGCATTGTGGTAGGCCACGGGGGCTCCGTGGGCTGTGGCGACACCGGCGATCTCCCGCCCGTAGGTGAACCCGCCGGAGTTCGTGATGTCGGGTTGGAGGATGTCGACCAGTCCCCGTCGCAAGAAGCTCTCGAAGTCCGCCGCGCAGAGGAGGCGCTCCCCGAGGGCGACGGGGGTCTTCACGGCGCGTCGGAACCCTCGCAGCGCGTCACAGAGCTCGGGGAGCACCGGTTCCTCCATGAACCTGGGGTGGAAGGCGTCGAGCGCGCGACCGGCGCGGATGGCGGCTTCCGGCAGGAAGCGACCGTGGTACTCGATCAGCAGATCGACCATCTCTCCCACGGCTTCGCGCACGGCCCCGACCCGATCCACCGCGAGGCCCAGTCCTTCCGGGGAGAGCGTCCGGTATTGATCGCCGAAGGGGTCGAACTTGAGGGCGCGGAAGCCGGTGCGTACCATCGCCTGGGCTTTCTCCGCAAACTCCTCCGCTTCGATGCAATCCGAGTACCATCCGTTCGAGTAGGCACGCACCCGGGAACGGACGGCGCCGCCGAGCAGGGACGAGATCGGCGCGCCGAGGGAGTGGCCCACCAGGTCGTGACACGCGATGTCGACGGCCGAGAGGGCGCTCATCGCTTCCATCGAACGAGAACGGTAGAACGAGTAGACCTCGAAGGCCCGCAACGCCGCGGGGTGGTTCTCGAGCTCCTGCCCCTCGTAGAATCGCGCCACTTCCCGGACGCTCTCCCGCACCGGAGCGGTCATCAGCGTGGTGGGGGCCTCGCCCCACCCGACGGCGCCATTGGCGGTCGTGACCCGCACCAGGATCACGGTGGAACTCCAGGGCGAGGAGGCCTCGCCCGCGGGGGCGGCTACCTCGATCGGTTCCACCGAGCGGATCTTCATTCGGGATCACCGAGGCGGAGCGGAGGCGAGGATTAGACGATTACTTGGGAGTCAACTGGGCCGCGCGCTCGAGCGCGCGGTCGATATGGGGCGAGGGGCCGATGGCACTGACGATCTCCTGGACGATCCCGTCGGGACCCAGGAAGAACGTGACCCGGCGAGCGAACCCCAGGAATCCCAGAACTCCGTAGGCCCGTGCGATCGACCGGGTCGTGTCGGCGACCAGCGGGAACTGCACTTCGCATCTTGACGCGAACTCGGCTTGGGCGGACACGGGATCCACGCTCACCCCGACGATGGCATAGCCCGCGGCGTCGAACTTGGGAAAATTGTCCGCGAACGCGCACGTTTCGACCGTGCAGCCGGGCGAGTTGGCTTTGGGGAAGAAATAGAGGATCACGGGTCGTCCTCGCAGGGACGACAGCATGAGCGGTTTGCCGCTCTCCGTCGGGGCGGAGAAGTCCGGTGCGAGCTCCCCGACCTCGACCATGGCCGTCCTACTCGGCGGTGCTATTTGAGCGGCGGAGGTCCGTGGCGCGCGGCGGGGCGGTCGGCGATGGCCCACCTTGCTCGATGCGCGCGACCTCCGTCGCGGTCAGGGCGGGACGGGCGAAGGCGGAGAGAAGTTCGCCCAGACGATCGGAGGAGGGCAGGGGAGCGAGCACACTCATCACCCACGGGCGATACCCAGCGTACTGCAGGGCCGCCTGAGCCAGGGTCCGAGTCCGTTCGGCCGTCAAGAAGCCAAGTCGAAGGACCGGCTCGAAGTCGGCCGCGAGAGAGCGCAGCGACGCAGGGGTGGCGGCCGGACCTCGTTCCAGCCAGTTTCCGGAGAACCGAGTTCCGTCGAGCCGCCCCCCCGAAAACGGATCTCGGGCGAGAAACCCGAGCGGAGCGGGGCGCCGCGCCCCTTCGACGAGTTGGCCGAGCCGGAATTCGAGAAGGGAGAGTGGTCCCGAGTAGAGGGAGATGCCGGGTGCGTCGGGAAGCCGCTCGGAATCGGGAGCCAGTCGCAGGGCCCGCCGTGCCGTGGGCCCCTCGGTCCGGGCGGTCCGGATTGAGTCCGAGTCTCGCCGGGTGGATCGAGCTTGATCGGCCTCCACTTCGACGATGGTCGAGTTCGCGGGAAATGGAGCGGGCGACCTCCTGGGTTCAGCCGGGACGGTCCGGGACAACGTGGTGGGTAGCGGCGCGGAGGACGGCGCTAGCGGTTCCTCCATGTCCGCGGTCGCGTTCAGGATCACAACCAGCTGCGGATCGGGCTCCGGAAAGGCCTCGGCGAGCAACCAGCGCGCGTGGGCAGGATGGGTCGAGCCGGCCACATCGAAGGTGGTGACTCCCGCCTCCCTCGCCCGGCGGAGTCGCTCGACGGTCCCGGGGTTCGAGGCGGTCCCCAATCCTCCCTCCACCACGAACCCGAGGAGGGAGAACGAGGGGCCGCCTCGCGGAACGGTTCTTCGGGGAATATCGGGGGAGGATCTCGGAGCCATCACACCTCTTGGAGCCGGCTCCGACCTTAGCGGTATTCCCCCGATCCTCACCACCGCCGAGCCGTTATCTTCCGCGGTGTCTCCGTCCGCCGATGGCGGCGGTCGAGACCGTACGGGGGCCCCTCTCCGAGAGGTACCGACCCCAGCGGTTGGACGATATCGTGGCTTCCCCCCGCCTCCGCTCCGAGCTGCGTCGCTGGGCGGACGAATGGAATCAGGGAGGTCTTCCGGCTCGGCGAGCGCTGGTGTTCGCCGGCCCGCCCGGTGTGGGCAAGACAACGACCGCCCTCGCCCTGGCGACCGAGTACGGCTGGTCGCTCGTCGAGATGAATGCGTCCGATGCGCGCAACGAGGCGGCCATCGATCGGGTCGCCGGCCGGGCGTCCATCACCCACACCCTGGTGGAATCGACGGTCGGAGCCCGCCGGGCGAGGGCACTGATCCTTCTGGACGAGGCCGACTGCCTGACCGGCCGACGGACCGAGACCCCGCGCCCGGCGCCCAAGCCGGTTACCTTGCGTGAATTCCTCCGAGGACGGTATACTACCGTCGACGCCCTGAACCAAGCGTGGGGGCTCGGTTCTCCCGGACGGCCTTCCGCCTTCGAAAACTGGGAGGACCTCCCTCGTTCGGCGGGGCGGGCCGCGTGGACCAAACTACCCGCGGCGGAGCGCGACCTGGGCGATTGGAAGGGGGAGTCGAAATCCACCGACCTCACGGATCGCGGAGGGCTGGGCGCTATCGCGCGGCTCGTCCGGTCGACCCGTCAGCCGCTCGTCCTGACCGTCAACGACGAAACGGTGCTCACCCGGTACTCTCCGTTGTTCCGGACCGGGGTGCTCCGCATCCGTTTCCCTCCGGTCCCGGATTCGGATGTGAACCGTCTCTTGACTCGCATCGCGGCGCGGGAGAAGTTCGCCCTCGACCCCGGAGCCGTTCCCGCGATCGTGCGGAAGGCGCGCGGTGACCTACGGGCCGCCCTGAACGACCTCGAGGCGATCGCCCCGCTCCCGCCCGGGCCGGCGCAACTCTCGGTCCTCGGCGTGCGGGACCTGACCTCCGACCTGACCCTGCTGACCGAAGAGGCCCTGACGGCGCACCGGTACTACCGGTCGATCGAGGTCCAGGACCGGGTGGACGCCCCCCCCGACGACCTGTTGCCCTGGGTGGAGGAGAACATCGTGACCTTCGCTCCGGATGCTCGTCACCGGGAGGCCGCCTTTGCGGTCCTAGCGAGCGCCGATCTCCTGCTGCAGCGGGCCCGCCGCGCGCGGGTATGGATCCTGTGGAGCTACGGGTCGGAGCTCCTGACCGGCGGGGTCGGTCTGGCCATCCGGGAGGAAGCGGCACCGATCCGGGAAGGGGCCCGATTCCCCGAGTTCCTCGGAGAGATGGGACGCTCTCGAGCCGCCCGAGGGTTCCGGGACGCCATCGCCATCAAGGCGGCCCACCGGCTTCACCTGTCGAAGGCCAAGACCCGGTGGACCATGCTCCCGTTCTTAGAGGACCTGGCATGGGCGGGCGCGCAGCCCAAAGCGCGGGCGGACCTTAGGGAGACCGCGCGCAGTCTGGCCCGCGAGCTCGACCTCTCCCCCGAAGAGACGGCGTACTTGATCGGCTCCGAACCGGAATCCCGCGGGGTCGAAGCCTTGCTCCACGAAGAACCCGCCCTGAAGACCCCGGCGACGGGACCCTCCCCGAGCCCCGGTGCCCGGAAAGAGGAGGAGGGAAATCGAACTTCGCCCGGGGAACCCGCGGGTCCGCCTCGCAAACGTCAGCGATCGCTCAGCGAGTTCGGCGGATAGACGTGGAGAAGGCCGCCGTCGCGTGGAGCACCGGCAAGGATTGCGCCTGGGCCCTCCACCGGATCCGCGCGGCCGGGTCGCTGGAGATCGTAGCTCTACTCACCACGGTGACCGAAACCTTCGTGCGGGTATCGATGCACGGAGTTCGCGAGGAGGTCGTGAAGGCCCAGGCCCGCGCCCTACGCCTCCCGCTGATCACGGTGCCGATTCCCTACCCGTGTCCCAACGAGGTCTACGAGAGAGCTATGGGAACCGCCGTTGGGCGACTGCGGGAGGAAGGAGTGACCCGCCTCGTGTTCGGCGACCTCTTCCTCGAGGACGTGCGTTCGTATCGGGAACAACGGCTCGAAGGAACCGGGGTCCAACCGGTGTTCCCGCTGTGGGGGCTCCCTACCCGGGCCTTGGCGGAGGAGATGATCGACCAGGGATTGGAAGCTCGGATCGTGACCCTGGACCCTCGGGTCGTTCCCCGCTCCCTGGCCGGCCGGACCCTGACGCGCGCCCTGCTGGCCGAACTCCCGGACGGCGTGGACCCATGCGGGGAGAGGGGAGAGTTTCACACCTGTGTCACGGCAGGACCCATGTTCGACCGACCGATTCCGGTGATCGCGGGACCGGTCGTGGAACGGGATGGGTTTGTGTTCGCCGACCTGGCGCTCGCGCCGTAGGAACTAGGCGAGCTTCGCGACCACCGAGATCGCCACGTTGCCCTTGAGCGCGCCCGAGATAGGGCATCCCGTGCTCGCGGCCACCGCCGCCGCCGAGAACTCTTCGGCGGTGATCCCCGGTACGTGACCGACCACGGCGAGGTCCATCTTCGTGACCTTCCAGCTGTCCCCCACCTTGTCGAACGTGGCGGTCGCGCTGACTTCCAACTTGGTCGGGGGCTTCTGCATCCGTCCGAGACCCCCCGAAAGGGCCATCGAGTAACAGGAGGCGTGGGCGGCGGCGAGCAGCTCTTCCGGGCTGGACTTGCCTCCCGATGCCTCGGTTCGCGCCGACCAACTCACCGGGACGGAGGGGAGAGCTCCACTCGTACCCTGGACAGTTCCGTGCCCCCGGAGTAGGTCGTTCTCCCAGACCGCCTTGGCCGTGCGTGTGGCTGCCATGAGGCCGGGACCGGCGGGCCTGATTTAACTTTCCCCCAGCGCGGACGCGGTTCGGGTCGATAGGGAAGGTTTTCTGGGGTGCCGAGGTAGGGGCGACGTGGCCACCGCGCTCAAGAACCTCCCCCGCTTCCTCGTCCTCGAGCCGGTCTCGACCGTTCGCCTCGAGATCGAGCTCGCCGGTCCGGCCTGCGAGATCCACGTCGAACTCGAGAATCCCGAGGCCGGCCGGTCGTTCGTCCTCCTCATCGGTCACCGGGATGGACCGTACGTCCAGCGGGTCCGGCTGTCCGGTGGCGCGCGGATCCATTTTGACCCCCAGTCTCCGGGGGAGTACGTGCTCCTCTTGGCCAACCCCAACCGGAGCCCGCTCGTCCTGCGGCTGAAGGCCAAGGACCTCGGCGCCCCCCGAGTCTCGGCTCGCGGTGGGAAGAAGAAGCGGGCCAAGCCCCTGCTGACCCGACGCAAAGGACGCACAGCTCCCCGAAGGAGCAGTCCCCATGTGCCGGCGTACGGCTCCGACAAGGCGACGGACCCGGGACTCTAGGATAGCCAGGGCGAACACCGCTCTCGATCGAGCGCGCGGCGGGCCGATTCCCGTCGGCCGGCGCCCCGGGGGTCGGGTAGAAGCCTTCATGCCCCGAGAGGCTCCCCGGAATTAGCCGCGGAGATCTCCCGATGTTCGAGCCCGCCCTGTACGCCGCGGTCTTTGTGACCGTTTTCGCGATCGTGGACCCGATCGGCACGCTTCCGTTCTTCGTGGCGTTGACCGACGGCTTCGACGCGAGCGACCGCAAGGTGGTCCTCAACCGGTCGGTCCTGACCCTCGCGGTGGTCCTGGGGCTGTTCGCCCTGGTCGGGCGCTTCCTGTTCCAGGCGTTCGGCTTCAGCCTGGCGGCGTTCGAGGTCGCGGGAGGGATCCTGCTGTTCGTCGTCGCGTACGAGATGATCTTCGGGGAGTTCGGTCGCGCGAAGCTCTCCCCCGCCGACCGGGAGGAGGCGATCGCCCGACGGGACGAGATCTCCGTGGTGCCGCTCGGCGTCCCGCTTCTCGCCGGACCCGGCGCGATCTCGACCGTGATGATCTATGAGGCGAACGCCGGCGGTGACCCGTTGGAGATCATCGCGACGTTCCTCGCGATCGGCGTTACGGCGGTCGCTACGTTCCTCATCTTCACGTACGGGCAGCGCATCCTGCGCGCGCTCGGCAAGGTCGGGGTTATGGCGATGACCCGCGTCCTCGGCCTTTTGCTCGCGGCCGTGGGCGTCCAGTTCGTGGCGACGGGGATCGTGGGGCTTTTCCCCCACCTTTAGGGGGGGCGGCCGGGCGCGCCCTCTTCTTCGGGGGCGAGGGCGCGTGCTTTCTCATGGATTTCTTGGCCGCCTTCGGGCGGGCCGGTTTCTTCGTTGCGGTCTTGCCCCGGCCCGGGGCCGGGGGAGGTCGGGCTCGCCCGAGGGCATTGGCCGTCCGCTCCAACACGAGGCTCGAGGGCGTCCGCGGATTGTGGTCGGCCGCCCAGACCTTCTCCCCGGCCCGGATGGGAACAGGGAGGTCGTTCTCGGCCGGCGGAAAGCCGCACTCAAATTCGTCGGTGTAGGCGCAGTACGGGTTGAACGCCCGATTGAAATCGAGCTCATAGGAGTCGGTCGGGTTCAGCTCGAGGGTGAGGTAGCGCCCGGGTCCGTAACTATCCCGCCCGCTCGTCGCGTCGCGGAAGGGGACGAAGACGTGGGCGCCGACCCCCTCGCCCGCGTGGTAGACCCGGAGCTTGAGCTCCCTCGGGCCGACGGCGAACACGAGGTCCCCGATGTACCGCATGACGGAGGAACCGTCCCGGTTGGTCCGGAGGTACGCCTCCTGGGGCGTCACGACCCGAACGAGCCGGGCCCGGATCCGCAGGGCGGGATCCGGCGGGAAGTACCGAAGCTCGTGGAACGGAACTCGCGCCGAGACGAACGGCGACTCCGGGTGGCGCGCCATGAAGTCGTCCTTCTGTCGGCGCTCCTCCTCGAGCGCCGACTTCCAGGAGCCGGTCTCGCTATCGGCCATTGTCAGGACGAGTCCAACCGGGGTTTAACGGTTCGCCGGTCGCCCCAACGGTTTCGGGGCCGCCAGATCCAGGATCATGAGGTCCTCGTCCACGTACCGGGCCCCCCGCTTGATCGCGCGCGGATACCGACCGCATCCCACGAACCCGAGCCTCTCGTACAGCCGTCGGGCCCCCTCGTTGTCGGCGAAGACCGAAAGGCGGACGAGCTCGAACTGCCCTCGGCAGAGCTCGATCGTTCGGCGCATCATCGCCTCTCCGATGCCCTGACCCCGGTACCGACGGTTGACCAGGATCCCGAGCACTCCCATGTGGCCGGTCTCGCTCCCCCGGGTCGGGCCGGCAGGGCCTACCGTGCAGCTGCCCACCGCCTGGCCGTTCACGTCCGCGATGACCAAGACGGATTCCCCGGAGGTGACGCGGCGAAAGAGGCCGGCAAACCAGGTGACCTCATCCTCGTGCGCCGGACGGTCCCGGAAGAGGGAGATCCCGATCGGCTCTCCTCCGTCCCGCTCCTCGTAGAGCTCGTAGTACGTCTTAGTGAGCGGCTCGAAATCGGTCCATCTCAACTCGCGTAGGGCGAACGCAAGCTTCGGAGCGGGGGCGGAACCCCCGGGCGGGGCGGGCGGCATGGTTCGCGCCCTAGGCGTAGCCGAACTGGTGCTTCGCGAAGCTGCTCATGCGTTCGGGCGTCCAGGGAGGATCCCAGATCATGTCGACCTTCGCCGCGTGGATGTTCGGAACCTTTTCGATGGCGCCCTTGATCTCTTCCGCGAGAATACCGGCGACCGGGCAGCCCGGCGCGGTGAGCGTCATCTTCAGCGTCACGTCATCCCCCGCCCACTCGAGCCCGTAGATCAGCCCGAGATCGACGATGTTCATCGGGATCTCGGGGTCGTAGATCTGCTTCAGGTTCTCCATGATCAGGCGTTCGCGTTCGGCGTAGGGGCCCGGGGCTGCGGGGAGGGCGGACGGGACGTCGGGCGCGGTCTCACTCGGCGGGTCGGTCATCGGGGTCCTAGGGGCCGGTCCGATATATGAGGCCCCGGGGGGTTCCGCGACACGGAGGGCTGTGGGAGACTATCCCCGCGGTAACCCACTCCCGAACCCGTTTAAAGGGACCTTCTCGTGGAGCGAGCGATGAAGGACGTCCACGCCATGGCTCCCGCACGGGGCCGACTGAAGCTGCGATCCGTAGGCATCTCGGGGATCCGCAAGCCGCTCTCCGTGCAGCGGGCCGACCGGGTGAACGTACTCGCGGTGGAATTCCACGTCGCGGTCGACCTCCCTTCGGAGCGGAAGGGGTCCGACCTCTCCCGCAACGCGGAGATCCTCGCGGAGGTCGTGGACAAGACGGTGACCCGGCCGGTGGAGAGCCTCGAGTCGGCGTGCTCGTCCATCGCGACCGAGCTCCTGGTTCGGCACACCTACGCCACGGAAGCGAGCGTGGAGGCCGAGGCCGAGTACTTCCTCCGCAAGGGCATCGCGGAGGAGAAGCGCAGCTTCGAGGATTACCAGGTCTTCGCGGAGGCCCATGCCGCCCGCCAGCCCGACGGCACGATCACCCTGCGACGTGCGATCGGCGCGGAGGCGATCGGCATGACCGCCTGTCCGTGCGCGATGGAGACGTGCCGGGAGCGGCTGGTCGCCGAGTACCCGCTCCTCGCGGATCCTCAGTTCAAGACGCTCCCGATGATCTCGCACAACCAACGGAACCGAACTCGGTTGCTGTTCGAGTTCGAGGACGGCGGGGAGGTCGAGGTCGACGACCTCATCCTCGCAATCGAGTCCGCCCAGTCCAGCCCCACCTACGCCATCCTGAAGCGCGGCGACGAGGGGCAGGTCGTCCTGGATGCCCACCGCCACCCCAAGTTCGTCGAGGATGTCATTCGGGACCTGCTGGCGAGCCTCCCCGAGCGATTCCCGAAGGTGCCGGACTCGACGACCGTCCTGGCCTCTACCGTCAGCGAGGAGTCCATCCACAAGTACAACGTCGAGGCCGCCCATCAGGTGACGCTGGGTGAGCTTAGGCGCTCCGCCGACCGGTGATCTCCGAGGGGTGTCGTGGCGTACGCGTGGGATGCCCTGCGTCGACGTCCCGGTCGGACCACCCTGACCGCGCTCGGGATCGGCCTCGCGGTCGGGCTCGTGGTCCTCCTCCTGGCGCTCAGCGCGGGAATCCAAACCAGCGCCTCGGAGCTCGCGACCGCAAGCGGCGTCGATCTCGTGGCCGCGAGCGCGAACACGACCCTGACCTCGGGAAGTCTCCCGCCGATCGAGCACGCCCACTCGCTGTCCACCGGGATCCCCGCCCGAGACTCGAACGTCGAGACGGCGAGCCCGTGGCTGATCAGCGACCTCGTGTTCGGGAACGCGTCCTTGTGGGCTCGATCGAACGAGAGCGAAGTGCCCGCGGGATGGTCTCCGACCGGGTCCGGCTCGGTCGGTTGGATCCCGGGCGACAACACCGGCCTCGAGACCCCGCAGGTCTACAACGGGTCGGGGTTCACGGCGCGCGGGGATCCGTACTTCGCGAACGGGACGTACACGGGGACGAAGACCGGTGAGATCGAACTGGACCAAGGTCTCGCAGGAGTACTCGGAGTCACGTTGGGCGATCCGGTCTGGGCCGCCGCCTCTGCTCCCACCGGACCGTCGGCCCTAGGCTCGTGGTACTCCCACGCGACGGAGTTCCACGTGGTCGGCGTCACGGGACCGTTCTGGCTCGTACCGTCCGCCCTGCTCGCGTTCGTGTACCTCTCCGAGCTCCAGGCGATCGTCGGGGGCGGCACGCCCTCGACCGACTACGGGTCGTTGATCCTGATCCACCTCTTCGACCCGACGACCGCGGCCACCGACCAGGGGACGATCTCGGCCTCTTTCGAGGGGCTCACGGTCTTCACGCTGGCGAACATCCTGGGAGAGATCCAGCACGTCGTGAACCTCTACCGGACCTTCGGAGAACTGATCGGGCTGATTGGACTGGTCGTCGCCGCCCTCTTCACGACCACGGTCCTCCAGATGTCCGTGGACGACCGGAGCCGGGAGATCGCCCTGCTGAGGGCCCTCGGCTACTCCCGCGCGTCGGTCGGGTCCCTCGTCGTCCAGGAAGGGGTCGTCCTTTCCCTGCTCGGTCTCGCGATCGGTCTCCCCGTCGCCTACCTCGGAGCCGAAGCGATCAACGCATTCCTGCTCCGGTTGCTGGCCGGACTCCCCTCGGGCTTCAACTTCGTCTCGTTCAACCTCACGCTCGTCGCGACCGGCCTCGGGCTCGTCCTCGTGGTCGGGCTCGTTGCGGCGATCGCGCCGGCGGCCCGGGCCATGCGGTTGCCCGTGGCCGAGGAGCTCCGAGCGCCGTGAGACTCTGGGGGGGCCACGGGAAGCTGCGCCACGGGCGGCTCCAGGCGATCCTCGCGGTCGCGGCGATGGCGACGGCCGTCGCGCTCCCCGTCGTGCTCATCAGCGTCGGGGGCGGAGTCTCCAATCACGAACTGGGGGACCTCGAGAACGCCGGCTACCAGGTCGTGATCAGTGCTGCCGGGCTCCACGGCATCGCGCACGCCCACTCCCTGAGCCAACGGATCCTCGCCCTCCCCGCCGTGACGGCGGTCTCCCCCGTGCTTAGCATCGCGATCGACACCTTCGTGGGCTCCGGGGGGGCCATCCCGTCGCTGGCCGAGGGGATCGTCCCGGACCAGTTCGCTCCGACTCTCGGCCCGACCGAGAGCGGACTCTTTCCGCATCCGCTTCCCCTCGGCGACCCGACCGATGCCATTCACTACGACAACGGGACGTACGCGGGTCCGGCCAGCGACGACGTGCTGATCTCCTCGCCGTTCGCCCAGGCCTACTCGCTCCCCGTCGGGAGTCGGCTGATGCTCTCCCCGGTCGCCAACGAAAGCCAGGCGACCCAGTACACCGTGACCGGGACGTTCGGCGTTCCACTCGGATTCCTCGGTCAGACCGGTGCGTTCGCCCTGCTACTCCCCCTATCGAACCTTCAGGTGATGACGGGGTACGCGAACGGGAGCGGGGTGCCCGTGGTCGATGCCGCGGACACCGTCGAGGTCGCCGCGGTAGGATCGATCTCGACCAACCCCACCGCCCTTTCCGCGCTCCAGGCGGAGATCCAGGCGCTGGTCCCGTACTACAGCGTCAGTTCCCTGACCCAGGAAGCCCAGCAGCTCGAGTCCGCGAGCTCCGTGCTCACCGGGTTCTACCTCGCTCTCTCGTCCGTCGGGCTGACCGTAGGACTGGTCTTCCTGACCCTCATCCTTCTCCGGCGGGTGGAGACCGATCGGAGGTCGATCGGGATACGGCGGGCCATCGGGGTTCCGGGCCGCTCGGTGGTGGGAGGGGTGCTGCTGGAAGGGGTGACCCTCGCCTCCCTGGGGTCGCTCGGGGGCATCGTTGCGGGGTACGTGATTGTGGAATCGTTGGCGGCCTGGGGGAGCGGGGCCGTCCAGGAGGCGGCCTCGCTCGCGGACTTTGTCCCGCTCACTCTGCTGGAACTCGTGCTCGGGATCGTGGGCCTGTCGTTGCTCGCGGGCGGTCTCGCGGCCCGAAGCGCCCTCCGACTCGACCTGGCGGAGGCCCTCCGATGAACGCTTCCGTGGTTCCCTCCGTCGAGCTCGTCCACGTCCAGCGCACGTACGAGTCCGGAAAGGCGGACGAGGTTCGTGCCCTCCGGGGGGTCGACCTGACGATCGCGCCCGGCGAGATCGTCTCCATCGAGGGGCCGAGCGGATGCGGCAAGACCACCCTCCTCAACCTCCTGGGGCTCCTTGACCCTCCCTCGGTGGGTGAAGTCCGCTGGGACGGACGGTCGGTGGGGAGCCGCACCGACCGGGAGCGCGCCCGCCTTCGCCTCGAAGGCGTCGGGTTCATCTTTCAGCGGTTCTACCTCCTTCCTGCCTTGACCGCCCGAGAGAACGTGGAACTGCCGATGCGCGCTCTGGGAGTGCCGCGGGCCGAACGGCTACGCCGCTCCTCCGACCTGATCGACGAGGTCGGTCTCAGCGGCCGCGAGCGGGCGTTCCCCCACCAGCTCTCCGGCGGGGAAGAGCAACGGGTCGCGGTCGCGCGCGCGCTCGCGAACCGTCCGGGCCTCCTGCTCGCGGACGAACCGACCGGCGAGCTGGACAGCACGAACACGGACGCCATCCTCACCCTGCTCGGACGGGTCCAGGCCGACCGGAAGGCGACGCTCCTCCTCGTGACCCACAACCCCTCGGTCGCCCGGCGGGCGCACCGGCATCTCACGATGCAGGACGGGCAGATCGTCGCCGACGTGCGGGAGGCGTGAACGTGGCCCGCATCGCGATCCTCCTCAACGACCGGTGCCATCCCAAGGAGTGCCAGTGGGAATGCCAGGCCTACTGTCCGCCGGTCCGGATGGGGCAGGAGTGCATCATCGAGGGACCGAACGGGAAGCCGATCATCTCCGAGACGCTCTGCATCGGATGCGGCATCTGTGTGCACAAGTGCCCGTTCGACGCGATCAAGATCCTGAACACCCCTCAGGCCGACGAACACGAGATCGTCCATCGGTACGGCTACAACGGGTTCCGGTTGTACCGACTGCCCTTCCCCGCTCCGACCGGGATCACCGGCCTCCTCGGCGCGAACGGGATCGGGAAATCGACGGCGCTTCGCCTGCTCGCGGGGACCGAGATCCCTAACCTGGGGGACTACTCCCATCCCGGCACGTGGGACCAGGTCCTCGAACACTACCGCGGCACCGCGCTCCGCGCCCATTTCGAGAAGGTGGCACGAGGCGAGCTTAGGACCGTGATGAAGCCCCAATACGTCGACCGACTCGCCGAAGCAGGAGGCACCGCGCGGGAGTACGTCGCCGCGAGCGGAGGGGATGCGCGTGATGCGCTGGCCCAGGTCGGCCTCACGGACCGCTCTCTTCGCTCCGTCACCGAGCTGTCGGGCGGCGAGCTGCAGCTGGTCGCGCTCGCCCGGGTCCTGGCCACCGAAGCCGACCTCTACCTGATCGACGAACCGTCCAGCTACCTCGATATCGTGCATCGCCTCGAGGTCGCGCGCCTGCTCCGCCGCCTGGGCGAGAACAAGAGCGTCCTCGTGGTCGAGCACGACCTGGCCCTGTTGGACTACCTGGCCGACCAGGCCCACCTGCTGTACGGCGAATCCGCCGCATTCGGTGTGGTGAGCCATCCGATCCCGATGCGGTCCGCCATCAACACCTACCTCACGGGGTACTTGAAGGACGAAAATGTCCGGTTCCGCACCGAGCCCGTGCGATTCGTCTCCCACCCTCCCAAGCCGACCTCGCGGCAGAACATCATCGTCGCCTTCCCGACGCTCGAAAAGGAGTATCCCGAGTTCCGCCTCTCCGTCGCGGCGGGGTCGCTCGCGAAAGGGGAGACCGTCGGGATCGTCGGGCCCAACGCCACCGGCAAAACGACCTTCGTCCGCATGCTCGCGGGCGTGGAGCCCCCGACCCGGGGGACGCCGACCCCCGGAGTGACCGTCAGCTACAAACCCCAGTACCTGAAAGCGACGCACACCGCGAGCCTGCGCGAGCGGTCGCTGGCGCTCGCGGGCGATCCGGCGTTCGACGCCAAGCTGCTCGACCGGGACCTGATCCCGGGACTGCACCTCGACGAGGTCCTCGACGTCCCCATTCCGGATCTTTCGGGGGGCGAACTCCAGCGAGCCGCGGTGGCGCTCGCGCTCGCCCGGGTGGCGACCCTGTACCTGCTCGACGAGCCGTCCGCCTACCTCGACGCCGACGAACGGATGGCGATGGCCCGCCTAATCCGCCGACAGGTCGAGCGACAGGCCGTGAGCGCGCTCGTGGTCGACCACGACGTCTACTTCCTCGACCTGGCGTGCGATGCCCTCATGGTCTTCCGGCCCGAGGGGACCGGTGGACGGGCCGGTCGGGGGGATGGTCCGTTCCCGATGCGCGAGGGGATGAATCGACTCCTCCAGACCGTGGACATCACGTTCCGTCGCGACGCCGAAACGCTGCGCCCCCGGATCAACCGGGAAGGCTCGGTGCTGGACCGCGAGCAACGGGCTCGAGGAGAGTACTACTACGAAGCCGCCAGCTGAGCTCACCTCCCCCCATCCCCCTCCTCCCCGACTGGACAAGCGCGGGCGGTACCGCGCCCGCGGGAAGCTCTCCTACTGGGTCGTCGGCGCCTACCTGCTGCTGGTCGCCGTGGTCTTCCTGGTCCTCAAGGCCCCGTCCACCGAACCGTGGGTCCCCGACTTCCTGGGCCTGGTCGTACTTCTCTTCCTCGTCCGGTACCTCACTACCGCCTACACGATCGACACGACGTACGTTCGGGCGTGGAGGATCCTCGGTGGCCAGCGCGTCCGCTTGAAACAGGTCAGCAAGATCGAGCCCGGGAGCCTCCGCGATTTGAGCGCCACCGGTTTCTTCGGCTCGTGGGGGTGGCGGGGGCGCATGTGGAGCCCGCGCATCGGACAATTCGACTCGATCCAGACCGATAGCTCGGGGCTGTTGATCAGCGGAGGTAAAGTGCCCCTGTTCATCTCACCGAACGACCCGGACGCGTTCGCGGAAGAGCTCTCCCGCCGCGTGCGCTCGGTCAGCGGCACGCTCCGAGTGGGCCCGGACGTACCCGACGAGCCGGAGTCCTAAAGAGCGGTCTACTTCGCCGGCGGAGAGGCGGCGGGCGTCTCGACGGGGGGCGTCGCGTTCTGGCCCGCCTCCGCCTTACGGATCGCGCGTCCCTTCAGGACGCGGCCGAGCAGGCCAAAGATAACGCCGAGAACGGCCATCACGACGATGAGGACGACGAGGGCGTTCACGAGGTTGCTCGAAAAGTCCAGATAGCCGAACTGTTGGAACAAGAGCACGAGCACGAGACCCAGAATGGCACCGCTCGTCGCCCCCGAGCTACCGCCGGCCATCTAGGAACCTCCGGTGGGGGGCGGAGTGGAGGGAGGCGGAGAGGAAGGAGGCGGGGTTGAGGGTGGAGTGCTCGAGGGCGGCGGGCTCGGTTTGATCCCGAGCTGCTGCCGCGCCTTCTTGACGCTTCCGAGCGCGGCGATCTGCCAGATCTCGAGGATCGCGATAAGGATGAGGGCGACGTTGACGAGGGTCAGGTGGTTGGTCGCCTGGACCCAGATGTAGAAGTCCTCGGTGAAGACCGTCGTCCCGTTGCTCTGGAGGGTCGCCTGGATCTCGTAGTTCCCTTCGAACAGGTACTTGTTCTGGGTGAAATCGGACTTCAGCGTGATGTTACCGTGACCGTTCTCGGGTTGCTGCTGCGTGGAGGTTCCGATGGCCTCCCCGAAGAACAGCAGCGCGACCACGCCTTCGGTCACGAACACCGGGGCGGCGCCGGGGGAGCTCGTCCAGTCGAAGACCGTGCTGAAGACCCCGCTGAAGTTCGTCACGATCGCGCTACCGGCCGTCGTGTGACTGGCCACGTTGACCCCGTTGAAAACGACCGTCGACGTGACTGAGGACGAGGACGCGGTCCGGAGGGGCGCGGATACGGACGAGACGGGGGCGGTAGCCCCCAGAACGAGCACGAAGAGCACGGCGAAGGCCGCGGCGAGAACCCACCCTGTCGTTCCCTTAGCTCGGGTCACTGGGAGCGAGGTACCCTGAGGAGGGTAATGTAGGTATGGAAACAACCGAATGGATCGAACCGGCCGTGCCGGCCTGCGGGTGGGCGCCGGGAGCGGGCTAGACCCGAGGCATGGACGGGTCCACGCGTTCGGACCAGGCGAGTAGTCCGCCCTTGAGATTCCGCACGTTCTGGAATCCGAGTTCGAGCAGCAGGCGGGTCGCCTGCGAGGAGCGCTGTCCGCTCCGGCAGTACACCACGACCGCGCGAGCTCGGGCGATCTCCGTCACCCGGTCCGGCAGTTCACCGCGGGGGATCAGCGTCGCGTTGGGCAAGTGCACGACCTCCCACTCCCCGGGCTCTCGAACATCGAGCAGGAGGGGGGGGTCGGCCGAGCCGAGCTCGTCACGCAGCGCTTCGGGGGTGATCTCGGGGATCCCGATGCCCCCAGCAGCCGAGTCGGACTGGGGGACGCCGCAGAACTGGTCGTAGTCGATGAGGCCGTGTTGCGTCGCGCTCGGAGAGCACAGTACGCAGGTCGGGTTCTTGCGGATCGTGAGCTCGCGGAACCGCATTTCCAGCGCGTCGAAGAGGAGGAGCCGGCCGATCAGGGGTTCTCCGATCCCGAGGATCAGCTTGACCGCCTCGGTGGCCTGGAGCGTACCGATCATGCCGGGCAAGATGCCGAGAACGCCCGCTTCGGCGCACGAGGGAACTTGGTCCGGGGGCGGCGGTTCGGGGTACAAGCACCGGTAGCACGGCCCGCGGCGTGCGTCAAAAACGCTCGCCTGCCCCTCGAACCGGTAGATCGAGCCGTAGACGTTCGGCTTACCTAACAGTACGGCGGCGTCGTTCACGAGGTACCGCGTCGGGAAGTTGTCCGTGCCGTCGATGATCACATCGTACGGACGCAAGACTTCCAAGACATTGCCGGAGCCCAGGCGTTCGGCGTGGCGCGTGACCCGAACTCCCGGGTTGAGCGACTCGAGGCGCTCCTTAGCGGCGTCGAGCTTCGGACGACCTACATCGCGGGTCGCGTACAGAACTTGCCGTTGCAGGTTCGACGCATCGACCGTGTCAAAGTCCACGAGCCCGATCTCCCCGACCCCGGCCGCTGCCAGGTACAAGGCCGAGGGAGAGCCGAGCCCCCCCGCCCCGACGATGACGACCTTGGAGCTAAGGAGCTTCTTCTGCCCGATGACACCCACCTCGGGGAGGAGCAGGTGTCGACTGTACCGGACCAATTGATCGCGGCCAAGTGGCGGCTCTTTGGGAGCGGTCGGCGCGCCGGACGTCCCGCCAGCGATCGCGGGGACGATCGTGACGGTGTCCCCTTCGTGGATCGGCGTCCTCGCCCGCTGCAGGTACCGCACGTCCTCGTCGTTGACGTAGAGCGTGACGAAACTCCGGAGTTCGCCGGAGGAAGCGAATAGGTGCTTTTCGAGGCCGGGATGTTCGTCCGCGAGATGGCGGATTACCTCTCCAACCGTCGCTCCCTCGACCGAGACCTCGGTCGCGCCGCCCGCGAACGACTGCAGGGGCCTCGGGATCTTCACGCGGGTTGGGGTCATGTCTCCTCGGACTCGTCGAGAAGGTTCTTAGAGTCTCGCCCCGAACCCACCGTACCCCCGCCCGGACGCACCGTGAGACGGGTCGGCTCGAACTTCGCGAGGTCCGAGTCGAATTCGAACGAGTCGACCGGGCCGACCGTCCGGGACGTGACTCGGAGGATCACGTGGGAATACCTAGGCCACGCGTGCTCCTCGTCCCGAGCGGACGGACGTGCGGGACCGTCGGGGTGGGAGTGGTAGAACCCGCCGACGATCGTCCCGGAGCCATCCAGACGATCCTCGAGTCTTTGAAGCTCCTCAGGGACGATCTCGAACTGCCGCCCCCTCTCCGTCTCGAGCCCGTTCCGGGCTCGTTCGGCCGAGACCACTACTCTCGGGTGGGAGTGCTCACGAACCAGGAGAAAGCCGCAGCACTCCTCGGGGTACGTCGCACGTGCGTGCTGCCTCATGGCAATGACCGCGGCGACGGGAAGCTCGACTTCTCTCAATTCAACCCCCCGGTTGTCCTCGCCTTAGCGCGAGATCGCGACGCACCGAACGGGGAAGGTTCTGGTGGTGGGAGGTTACTGGAGCTGGACCAGATGCGAGCACCGAACTCCCCCGCGGCCGATCGAGTCTTCGAGCGCGACTCCGGCTTCGCCGAGCAGGGCTTCGGTGAGGGTCTTGTCGAACACGTCGCACAGCAGGTACGGATGGCTGAGGGCACTGTGGCGGAATACACAGTTGGTCCGAATGATCCGCGGGCGTCCGTCCGGCCTCTGTTCTAGGGTGCAGCGGAATCCCATCCGGTTCAACGCGTCCACGAGATGCCTAAGCCGCTCGGCCTCCGGAGCGTCGCGGGGTATCGACTTAGCGATGTCCCCCGCCATCCGTTTGGCGGCCTGGACGAATAGGGCGCTCACAAACCCCTCGCCCTTCTGGGCGAGAAGCTCGTTCATGAGCGTATCGAGGATCATCTCGTACTTCTTGGGGAACAGCTCCTGACCCTGCTCCGTTAGGACGAACCGCTTGCGCGGACGCCCGACCCCTTCTCGGTGGAACGCGGGGGATACCAGCCCGCGACTCTCCATTCGCTCGAGATGGCCCCGCGCCGCGCTTTCCTGAATGCCCAGCTTCTGGGCCAGATCTCGAGCGGTCCGAGGGGCGATCGCGAGCTCTTCGAGAATTCGGCCCCGGGTGCCTTCGAGCACCTCTCCGTCGACCGCGTTCACCCACTCGCCTCGTTGCCACGCCCGGTAAGGGTCTGGCGGATTTACACACCGCGCCATGCTTAAATAACGGTATCGGCTCGTTCCACTAGCGAAATGACGACGACCCCGACGCAACATACCCTCGAAGTTCACGGCCTGCGGGTCGAGGTAGCCGGTAAGGAGATCCTGAAAGGCGTGAACCTGACGATGAAGAGCGGTCAGCTCACCGCCTTGATGGGACCGAACGGCTCGGGAAAGAGCACCCTGGCCTACGCGCTGATGGGTCATCCGAAGTACAAGGTCACCGCGGGGACCGCGCGCCTCGACGGCCAGGACCTGCTGAAGCTCCCGGTCGACCAGCGCGCCCGCGCCGGACTGTTCCTGGGTTTCCAGTATCCCCAGGAGGTCTCGGGGCTGTCGCTCGCCAAGTTCCTCTGGACCTCGTACATGCAACGCCACACCCCGGAGAACGCGGACGCCACGGGGTTCGACAAGGACATGAAGACCCACTTGGGCTACCTGGGCATGGACGAATCGTTCCTGAAGCGGTCCCTGAACGAGGGGTTCTCGGGAGGGGAGAAGAAGCGCAACGAGGTTCTCCAGATGGCCACGATCCGTCCTCTGTTCGCGATCCTCGACGAGCCGGACTCGGGCCTCGATATCGACGCGGTTCGAGCGGTCGGCGAGACGGTCGCCAAGCTCCACCGGCCCGACGCCGGGATCCTCGTCATCACCCACTACCAACGGATCCTCAAGTTCGTCAAGCCCGACCAGGTCCACGTCATGGTCGATGGTGTCATCGCGCTCTCGGGCGGAAAGGACCTCGCCGAAGAGCTCGAAGCGAAGGGGTACGACTGGGTCCGTCTCGGCGTCGCTGAGGCGACCTGATCCGGGGATCTCCCCGTCGGTTCGACCATGGACGTCGGCCGTATCCGGGCCGACTTTCCCCTCCTCGAGCGCTCCTTCCATGGCCACCCGCTAGCCTACCTGGATTCCGCGGCCACTTCGCAAAAACCGCGGGTCGTCCTCGATGCCCTCACGGACTACTATTCCCGCATCAACGCGAACCCTCATCGAGGGGTCTACGAACTGAGCGTCGAGGCGACGGACGCCTACGAAGCGGCCCGGGCCCGGGTCGCCCGGTTCCTGAACGCCCCGGACCCTTCCGGTGTAATCTTTCTCCGTGGGACGACCGAGGCCCTGAACGTTCTGGCCGACAGCTTGAGCCACTCCCGCCTCGCGTCCGGCGACCACGTGCTCGCGACGGTCATGGAGCACCATTCCAACATCGTCCCCTGGCACTTCCTACGCGAGCGTTCGGGAGTGGCCGTGGACTACGTCGATATCGACCTCGAGGGCCGTCTACGTCTCGAGGATTACGACCGTCTCCTGACCCCTCGGACCAAGGTCGTCACCCTGACCCACGTCTCCAACGTTCTCGGGACAGTGAACCCGGTCCGCGAGATCGCCGACCGGGCGCACGCCGTAGGGGCGCTCGTCATCTTGGATGCGGCCCAGTCCGCTCCCCATCGCAAGCTGGATGTCCAGGAGCTGGGAGTCGACTTCCTCGCGTTCTCCGGTCACAAGACATTAGGCCCCATGGGCATCGGCGTCCTGTGGGGGCGTCCGGAACTGCTCGCCGAACTGCCTCCCAGCTTGGGAGGCGGGGAGATGATCTCGGAGGTCCATCTCGATGGCTCGAAGTACCGTGAGCCACCCGCCCGGTTCGAGGCGGGGACGCCGAATGTCGGCGGCGCTGTCGCCCTCTCGGTCGCCCTGGACTATCTCGAAGGGATCGGATGGGACGAGCTTCGCTCGTACGAACGCGAGCTCGGAGACACCCTACGAACGCAGCTGGTGGACGCGCTGGGCGACCGCATCCAAGTATTCGGTCCCCACCGGTCGGAGGAACGCGAAGCAGTGGTCTCTTTCGCCCTTCGTGGTGTCCACCCCCACGATATCGCCTCCCTGCTGGACGCGGACGGGATCGCCGTTCGGGCGGGTCATCACTGCGCCCAGCCTTTGATGGAACGTCTCGACGTACCCGCGCTCACCCGAGCCAGTCCCTACCTCTACAACACCCGGGCCGAGATCGACCGACTGGTGGAGGGCCTGACCCGGATCAGCCACCTCTTCCAACCGGCGCGGGCGTGAGCGGACTCGAGTGACCAAACGGAGGTTGGCCCTGTGCGAAGGTGTAGCTCGGGCACCGACAACCTCGGTCCTTCTTTCTCCCCCCTCGCCGGGGACGAGTTTGTCGCCCCCGGGGCGACCTTTGATTTAAATACCATCATGTGATGGAATTGCCGAGGACACCATGGCACAGAGCTCCGCCGAGATCACCCCTCTCGATTACACTCGCTACGATTTCAAGAACCCCGAGACGTACCGCCTTCGGATCGCCAAGGGGCTCTCCCGAGAGGTCGTCGAGCAGATCTCCGATTTCAAGAACGAGCCGGACTGGATGCGCGAGTACCGGCTCCGTGCCTATGCCCACTTCGTCGAGCGGCCCATGCCCGACTGGGGCCCCAGCTTGGCTGAGATCGACTTCGATGCCTACACCTACTATGCGAACCCCATGCTGGAAGGGGAGACCAAGAAGAGCTGGGAGGACCTCCCCGCGGACATCAAGAACACCTTCGACAAGCTCGGCATCCCGAAGGCCGAGCGCGACTACTTCGGTGGCGTCGGGGCCCAGTACGACAGCGGGACCGTGTACCACAAGATCCGCGAGGACCTGACGGCGAAGGGTGTGCTCTTCACCGACACCGACACGGCGGTCAAGGAGCACCCGGAGATCGTCCGCAAGTACTTCGGCAAGATCGTGCCCTACAACGACAACAAGTTCGCGGCCCTGAACAGCGCGGTCTGGTCGGGCGGCAGCTTCGTCTACGTCCCTCCCGGGGTGGACGTCGGCATCCCTCTCCAGGCCTACTTCCGCATCAACGCGAAGAACGTCGGGCAGTTCGAGCGGACCCTGATCATCGCGGACAAGGGGGCCAAGCTCCACTACATCGAGGGCTGCACCGCCCCGATCTACTCGACCGACTCGCTCCACGCGGCGGTCGTCGAGGTCGTCGCCGAGCCGTATTCGAAGGTCCGCTACACGACCGTCCAGAACTGGTCGAAGAACGTCTACAACCTCGTCACGAAGCGGGCGGTCGCCTACGAGCAGTCGCTGGTCGAGTGGGTCGACGGGAACATGGGTTCCAAGATCACGATGAAGTACCCGTCCGTCTACCTCAAGGGACGGGGCGCGCGCGCCGACATCCTGTCGGTCGCGTTCGCGAGCGCCGGCCAGATCATCGACTCGGGCGCGAAGGCCGTCCACTCGGCGCCGGACACTTCGAGCAAGATCATCGCGAAGTCGATCGCCATCCGGGGCGGCCAGACGAGCTACCGCGGACTCCTCCACGTGGCGCCGGGAGCGACCGGAGTCAAGGCCGCCGTCCGGTGCGATGCCCTGCTGCCCGACGAGGAGGGGCGCTCCGACACCTACCCGTACAACGAGATCCACGAGGAGGATGCGACCATCACCCACGAGGCCGTCGTGGGCAAGATCGGGGAGGAGCAGATCTTCTACCTGATGAGCCGGGGCCTGAACGAGTCGGACGCCATCCACTTGATCCTGATGGGGTTCCTTGCGGAGTTCGCAAAGGAGCTACCCGTCGACTACGCCCTCGAACTGAACCGGCTGATCCAGCTCGAGATGGCGGGCGCGGTCGGCTAGACCGGGCCGCGGCCCGAACGCCGCGGGCGTTCCCTACGCGCCGGAGGTCTTCCGGGGGGGCGGCACCCTCGGGACGTCGGTGTGCGACTTGACGAGGTCGATGACGGAGAGCATCACGGCGTAGGCGAGGTTCGCCTCGGCCGCTCGTTCGGCCTTGCTGCGGGGTCCCGACCGGTCGAGCACCGCGCGGGCCCCTTCGATCAGCTCCCCTGCCGTCACGAGGCTCGCGGGGTCCAGCACCCGCCCTTTCGGGGAACGCACCAGGTCTTCCGTCTCCTCGAGGTCCGCTCGGAGCGAGCGGACGAGCTCGTCCAGGACCGCTTCGGGCAGCCGATCCGGTTCGTTGACGAGCGACATTCGCTCCCCTACCCTACCGCATCTTGGAGTCGAACCGCCATTCGGGAGCGGCCTCGGTCCCGGTGACGTCCAGGGCCGGCAGGTTGGGGTACTTTCCTTCCGCCCAGGAGAGGTCGCCGCCCTCCCATCGGGCGGCGAGCGCGGGATACAGGATCTCGCGCAGCCCGGCCACGGGGGCTCGCTCCAGCACGTAGGAGAGGAACCCTTCGCCGATCATCCGGATCGAGTCGGCGGGCGGGATGCCGCGCGACTCGAGGTAGAAGACCTTCTCCGCGTCGACCGGGGCGACGGAGGTCGAGTGGGTCGCCTTGACGTCGCGGCACAGGATCTCGAGGATCGGGATGGTGTCGGAGCGCGCGCCTTTCGAGAGGAGCATCGCGTGTTCCGAGATGATACTGATCGTCTTGCGGGCCTGGTGCTCGATCCGGACGAGCCCTCGGCTCATCCCCCTCGCTTCATCGGAGAACACGCCGCGCGTGATCGATTGGCCGTGCGTGTCGGTCGCGACATGCGTCAGGTCGATCGAACTGTCGTAGGACTGGTCCTTCATCCCGTAGAACGACTGGAGGTCCAGCACCGCGGACGCTTCGCCCGAAAGCTGGGTGTGGTTGCGGATCTTCGTACGATACCCTCCGAGCCCGTTCCACACCCAGGCGAGCCGGGAACGGGGACCGGTGGTGGCGGTCCGTCGGTAGACCGAGACCGCCTTCAGGTCGGGCGCGTGCACGCCGAGGTACACGACCTTCGTGTCGGCCCCGAGGTCCAAGTCCACGCTGGAGGCGTAGAGACGTTGGCCGGCGTGCCCGTTCGGGGTGCTGAAGACCTCCTCGGTCACGAGCAATTGGGACCCCGTTCCGGCGTGGATCGAACGGCGGAGGGAGAGGGCCTCATGCGGTACGGAGAGGGCCGTGATCTCCTGGACCCGAACCGGGATCCGGCAGCCGTCGGGGACGTCCAACCGGTACCCCCGGTTGAGGGTCGCGGTCGCGAGGGCCGACAAGCGGTCGACCGGGTCTTCCGACCCGCGCAAGAACTCTCGCGTCGCCGTGCCCCCCTGGGTCCATATCTCGGCGAGCGTCCGTACGGAGACCCCTGCATCCTTGAGCGTCCCGGGAAGTTCGACCCGGGTTCCACTGACATCGTGGACGACGCGGAGCGCCCCCGGGATCGGTGAGGGAAGCGAAATGGAAGATCCATCGACCTTCGGGTCGATGCCGGTCAGGTCCACGCCGGAGAAATAGCCGTAGCCGCGATAGAGCGGGTTCGGTTCGAGGGGGAGGCTCAGGAATCGGGAGTGGGCATCCAGCCGGATCTGGTGAAACTCGTGGGGGTCTGAAAGGGAGCGTCCCAGCTCCTCGACCCGGGCGAGGGGCAGCCATTCCTCGTACCGGGGTATCGCCGCCGCCATTGGATTTACACACGGCGGGGTGCTTATAAAGGGGAGGGCGCGCTTTCCGAGCCAGCGGTCCGTACCAACGTCTCCCCCGTTAATTTATACCGAGGCAGGGTGACTTCCCCGGGAGGATTGCGATGGCCTACGACATGTACCAAGAGGTCATCCTCCAGCACTACCGAACGCCCAAGAACTTTGGTCCACTGCCCGACGCGAATCGGGTCGGGGAGGAGTTCAATCCGCTCTGCGGGGACCACATCACGCTTAGGTTGAAGCTCGATTCCGCGAACGAGCGCATCCAGCAGGTCCGGTTCGAAGGGGATGGCTGCGCGATCAGCATGGCGAGCACGTCGATGCTCACCGAGCGTCTGACCGGACTGACGACGGCCGAGGCCGGGAAGATCTCTCAGGACGACGTCCTCCAGAAGCTCGGGATCCCGCTCTCACCGGTCCGGGTGAAGTGTGCTCTGGCCGGGTACGTCGCACTCGGGAGGGCCCTGCACCCCGAACTCGCGGGCCACTCCACATAGACCGAGACGCTACGGATCGAAATCGCAACACGGGACGGGGCCAGGAAGAATCCTACTCGGAGCACCTCGTGGTCATCATCGATCCGGAAATCTGCGTCCTCTGCGGTCTTTGCACGGGCGTCTGCCCTCCCAACGCGATGGAGCTTGGTCCGACCCGCCTCCAGGTCCTCTCCAACTGCACGGATTGTGGCTGGTGCGTTCCGTACTGTCCGGTCGGGGCTATCTCGGGGGGCCGGTCCGTGCGCCTCCGGAGGGTCCGTGGCTAAGGCTCCGGCGGCGAGGGGGCCAGCTCCCCGGGTCCTCCTGATCGACCCGTACCTGTCGCGCGAGGACCCGATGGAGCGCAAGTTCGTGGAGCTGTACCCCTCCCTCGGGCTCCTGCAACTCGGGGCGTACGTCCGGGACCGAGGGATCGACGTCGAGATGGTCGACCTGACGTTCGCCCGGGACACCTCCCCCGCCCGACGGGCGCTTCGGTCCTTCCGCCCCGACGTGGTCGGCGTGCACACGAAGACGCTCACGTTCCCCCGCTGCGTTGAACTCGCTCGGGAAGCCCGCGAGGCCGGGGTGTTCAGCGTCGCCGGCGGTCCCGACGCGGCGACCCGCTGGACGACGTACCTCGATGTCGGGTTCGACGCGGTGGTCTTGGGAGAAGGGGAGGGGACGCTCGTGGAGCTCGCGACGAAGGTCGCGAACGGTCGCGACCCGGCGGGAACGGCCGGCGTCGTGGTGCGTCGGCAGGGCCTCCTCGTCCGAGGCGCGCATCGTCCGTATCTGAAGGAGCTGGACCAGCTCCCCCTTCCCGCGTGGGACCTGGTCGACATGGAGCGGTACCTCAGCGAATGGCATCAACGAACGGGAGAGCGACGGGCCGCCGTCCTTACCTCGCGCGGCTGCCCATTCGACTGCTCGTGGTGCTCGAAGCCGACCTTCGGGCGCACCTTCCGCCAGCAATCCCCCGAGCGGGTCGTCCGCGAGCTGGTCGCTCTACGGGACCGGTACCACGTCGACTACGTTCGGTTCTGCGACGACGTGTTCGGGATCTCCCGGACCTGGATCGAGCAGCTCCTCGATCGGATGGCCGAGGCCCACCTCGACCTGAAGTTCGAATGCCTCGCCCGGGTCGAGCTGCTGAAGCCCGACCTCCTCCATCGGCTCCGCGCCGCCGGACTCGCCCGGGTCTACGTGGGAGTGGAGTCCGGTTCGCAGAAGATGCTCGACCTCATGAATCGCGGGACCCGCCTGGCCGCGGTCGAGCGGACCGCCGCCGCCCTCCGGGCCGAGGGGATCCGGCAGTTCTGGTTCCTGATGCTCGGCTACCCCGGCGAGACCCTCGAGGACATCGAGGCGACCCTCCAGCTCTTCCGGAAGTTCTCTCCCGAGGAGTACTCCGTCTCGATCGCGGTCCCGATCGAGGGGACCCGGTTTCACGAACAGGTCAAGAACCGCCTGCTCGGGCAGCGGACGCCCCGGGCCTCGGACGGGGGCGGCATGCTGCTCTTCGAGGCGGCCTACCCGGAGTCCCTCTACCGGTGGCAGCAGGCCCGATTCGGACTCGAGGCCGCCCTCGGGAAGGCCCGCGGCAACCTCGCACCCGGCGTGGTCGAGCGCGTGGAGCGGGTCGCCGACCGGTTCCACCGTCGGGTGGCGACGCCGCTCCTCATCGGAAAGAAGCGAAGCGGCGGCGCCGCTCCCTGATACTAGGCGCGCGATTCCCGAGGGTGGATGGGACAGGGCCGTCCCAGGCGGCAGAGCCGGCACTTCTCCCGCGTCAACGGAGGTATCGGCTTCCTGAGGCGACCGTACTTCCGACGGGGCATGCTCCGGTCGGCCGCAGGCGCGGCCCCGTATAGAGGGTGGCCCTCTCGATGGGGACGGAGCGGGGTCCACACCCTTTTTGAGGAGCCTCGCAACGTGCCTCCGTGGCCGATCTTTCGGGGCACGCGACCAGGGAGGGGACGGAGCGGTTCGCCGAGCGCTCCGTTTCGACCCGCCACCTGCCTCCCGAACACTTCCGCCGGACCATGGGTTCCCTTCGCCTATCTTCGATCGGCCTCGGGACGTACCTCGGCCAGCCCGATCTTCCCACCGACCATGCGGTCGAGCAGTCGGTCACCGTCTGCCTCACGAGTGGCCGGGTCAACGTGCTCGATACCGCGATCAACTATCGGCTCCAGCGTTCCGAACGCAACATCGGTAGGGCACTCGGCCGGCTCGCTGAACAGGGATCCGTCGCTCGCGACGAAGTATTCGTGGCCACGAAGATCGGCTACCTTGCCCCCGACTCGGAAGCCGGGATCTCTCCCGCGCAATGGGTCCAGCGGGAGCTGATCGACTCGGGCGTGCTCGACCCCGCCGATATCGTCGACGGCTCCCACGCGATGAGTCCGAAATACCTCACCGACCAATTCCAGCGTAGCCGGACGAACCTCGGGCTCGAGACCATCGACCTCCTCTACCTCCACAACGCGGTGGACGCCCAGCTGCCCACGGTCGGCCCGGTCGAGTTCGAGGCGCGTTTACGGAGCGCCTTCGTGGTCCTGGAGCGCTTCCGGACGCAGGGGCACCTCGTGTCGTACGGCCTCGCCACCTAGGACTGCCTCCGACTCCCTCCCGCCGACCCGGCGCACTTCGACCTCGAGCGCGCCGTCCAGATCGCGAGCGAGGTCGGCGGAGAGAAGCACGGGTTCCGCTTCGTCCAGTTCCCGTTCAACCTGGCCATGCGGGAGGCCGCCGGAGCCCGGACGCAGCGGGTGGATGGGGAGCGCCTCTCGCTGTTCGAGGCCGCTCGGCGTTTGGGGGTCGGTTGCTTCACGAGCGTCCCCCTCATGCAGGGCCAACTGTCGCGGAACGGTCCGCGTCGGGCCGGGCTCACCCCGGCCCAGACGGCCCTTCAGTTCGCGCGTTCTGCGCCGGGAACTTTGGGCCCTCTCGTCGGCCAGAAGCGGGTCGAACACCTCTCCGAGAACCTCGAGGTGGCCAGCCACGCGCCGTGGGACGCTGCGACCTTCGAGGGACTGCTCAGGTAGACGCGGCGGGATCGGAGGGAGGCGCCGCGGTCCCGGGACCGTGCAGGACCGAGGCACCGTTCTCCTTCTCCACGCGAACCACCCGGTCTGCGATCGCCTCCAACTCCCGTTCGTGCGAGACGAGGATCACTTGCGGCAGCCGGAGCTCTTCCAAGAGCTGGCCCATGCTGAGCACCTGCTCGGGAGAGAACCCGTCCGTTGGCTCGTCCAAGAGGAGCGCGTCGAACCGGAGGCTCCCCAGCGAGCGCACGACCCGGGAGAGAGCGAGTCGGTACGCCAGCGCGAGGCTCGTCCGCTCGCCGCCGCTGAGCGCCTCCGCCGGGGTCTCCACGCCGCGGATCTCGGCGGCGGGAGAGAAGGTCGAATCAGTGACGGCGACGAGATCGGGGTCGTCCACGAGGACCGCGAAGTAGGCGCGGAAGGTCTGCTCGAAATCGAACTGGGCATGCTCGAGGACGCGTCGTTCCATCGTGAGCACGGCATCGTGGAACGCGTGCGCGAGCCATTCGGCCTTCGAATCGACGCGCTCGGCGACATGGGTGAGCCGATCCCGCTCGATCTGGGCGGCCTCCGCTCGCTGCTGTCGAGCTCGGGCCGCGTCGCCCAATCCGGCGATCCGACCGCGCTCTTCGGCCATCCGATGGCGTTCCGACTCCCGCGCGGAGAATACGGATTGGGCTGCTGACCAGTCCCGTCGAGCCTCGGGCTCCGTCGCCAGCCTCTGGTTCAGTTCCTGCACCTCGGAGGCCCGCTCCCCCCGACGGCGCTCGGTCGCGGCGACGTCCCGGGTCTCCCTTCCATCCTCCTCCTCGAGCAGTCGCAGCCGTTCCGCGAGGTCGGATCGACGCTCGGTCGCGCGTCGGGACTCGTCGTACCGGCCTCGAGCCCGCTCGACCGCCTCCTCCCCGACTTTCAGTGCTCGACGCGCGTCGGGCAGACCCGCCGCCGGGGCCACGAGCGGCTCGATCGCGGCCACGGCCGCCGTCCATCCCTCGTTCGCCTCCTTAAGCCGCGCTTCAGCGCGTTGGGCCGCTCCGGTTTCTTGCTCGAGATTGGCGAGCGCCTCCCGAGAGTGCTGGACGGCGACCTCCCAACGGCTCTGATCGGATTCGTACGCTTCCCGCTCGCGGCGGAGCCCCTCCCAGCGGACCCGCTCCTCTACGGCCTTCGTTGCGGCCGATTCCGCCCGCGCGAGGAGCGCCCGAGCTTCCGCCTCGTGAGGAGCGAACTCCTCGGCCCGGACCGGTTGGTGACAGCGTGGACAGACCCCGCCCTCCGTGAGTTCGTGGAGTTCCTGGAGCGTTCGGCGGGCCATCACAAGGATCTCGGTCGCGGCCTGTTCGTCCGATCTCCGTTCGTCTAACGTGGCATCGATCTCCGCTCGAGAGAGCGGGGTCGTCGCTACCGGAGCCGAGCGGCCCTCCGTGCTCGACGCGCGAGCGGACTCCTCCGCGCGGACCACCTCCGTACGGGCGCGATCTCGCTCCGCTCGACTACGGACGACCTCGTCCTGCGCTGCGGCCGCCAACGCGCGTGCGACCGAGAGCCGGGCGTCCGAGGCGGCGGCGAGCTCCAGGTTCGCCCGCCGAGTGGCGACCTCGCGCTCCGCCTGGCTCGCGTCCGCCCGACGCACCCCCTCCTCCGAAGCAAGCGCGGTCAGCTCCTCCAAGTCCGCCACGCCACGCGCCACCTCCTGGGTGCGGGCGATCCGGCGTCGGCCCGCCTCTTCGAGCGCCTGCCGGTCGCGCGTCTCGTCTCGGGCCAGGTCGGCGAGTCGCTGGCGAGCCGGGCCAAACGCCTGAACCCGCAGCTCCGCCTGCCGCGCGCGTTCGCGGGCCGTCGCGAGCTCCCGTTCCGCGTGGGTCAGCGAGCCTTCCAAACGCTTTCGTTCCTCCTCGAGGCGACGCACCTCTCCGACCGCCCGCTCGAAGTCCTCGGAGAACTCACGGAGCGTGGACGCTTGGGCCCGCAGGGTAGTCGAGGTGCGGCGCAGGTCCCTCGCCACCTCCTTCGCATTCTCCCCCGCGATCCGGTACCGCTCGACTCCGAGGGCTTTGCGGACCGTCTCGAGACGCTCGAGCGGCTCGGCGGCGAGGATCTCCCGCATCCGTTCCTGGGGAACGTAGACCGCCCAGCGCCACAGGTCGGAATGAGCCCGGGGGTTCGGGTTGTCCCGGAACCCGAGAAGCTTGATCACCTCGGCCCGGAGCTCGGTGGCGGAGTAGGAGGTGGCGGCTCCATCCTGCCGGAACGACAGGCGACCCGGCTCCAGCGTCTCCCGCCCCTTTCGACGGACCCGTCGGAACGCCCGCTCGATCTCGTACCGGTGACCTCCCTCCTCGAGCGCGACGAGCACGGTGGCCTCGGTCGCCCCATGACGGACCAGGTACGTCGCATCGATCTCGGCGGTCCCGAACAGGGCCATCTCGACCGCATAGAGAAGGCTCGTCTTGCCGGACCCGACATCCCCGACCAGGAGGGTCGTCCCCCCTTCCAGGTCGAGACGAGCGCGTTCGTAGCTGCGGATGTTCCGGACCTCGACCCGAACGAGCTGCACGACCCCTCCTAGCGAACCTCGGGGTCGGCGACGTCCAGGAGGCGGCGGGTCCCTGTGCGACGCGCCGTGTCGTAGTCGAGGGTGGATTGCCCCTCCTCCTTCGGGATGCCCAGTTCTTGGAGAAGGTCACGGACTAGACGGACCCCGTCCGTGTCGCGGATCCATGCCGGAAGGTCCGGCCCCTCCACCAGGAGGCGGCCGATCTCCTCCGTCTCGACGGTGCTTTCCGAGATGGCGGACGGCATGCTGTCGAGGGAGGATTCGACGTTCCGGGCGTCGACCTGGATCGTGATCCCCTGCTTCTCGAGCGCGGTCCGCGCGGCCGCCAGGTCGAGGGACGAGGCCCGTCCCCCCGCGAGGGTCCCGTGCAAGCGGGGTAGCACGAGGATACCGGCGGCGGGGGCCACCTCCCGAACGCGTGCGGCGATCAGTTCCGAGATGGCGTCGGGGGCGGCCCCCGAGATGTCGACGTCCAGCGTGAGGATCCCTCCGCGCTCGAGGGTATCGACGAACTCGGCCCGCGGAGTCCCTCCGTTGACCGTGACGATCACGACCCCGCGGTGGGTTCGTCCCGCCTCCCCGTTCTCGATGTCAGTGCGGCTGGTTCCGAACACCGCGCCGGGGTTGACGAGGAGGCCGCCCCCAGGGCCGGTTCCCTCGTACGTGTAGTGGATGTGCCCGCCGGCGTAGTAGTCGATGCCGGCGGGAAGGTCCTCGACCCGGATCCCCTTGATCTTGTCCCTCAGGTGGGCGGGCAGGTACTCCTCGACTCCGGCGTGGAACTGGAAGATGTGGAACCCGGGTTCGGCCTCGAACGCCGTCGAATCCATCGAACGGTAGTACTCCCGGTCGAGCCCGTGGGATCGTCCCGAGACCCCGGCGACCCGCGCGCCGGTCGGGACGTCCTCGGTCCAGGGGAGGGTCCACCGGGCCTCCCCGGCTCGGACCGCCTCGGGTGCCACTCGTACGAACACGCCGGCCTCGGCGAGCACGTCCAGCCAGCTGGTCCGGTGGGCGACGTAGTCGTGGGAGCCATAGATCACGTAGATGCGTCGACCGGATTCGACGAACCGACGAAGAGCGGCGGCGACCGGGGCGACTTCCGAAGGTTCCGGGACCGGTGTGTGGAAGAGGTCCCCCGAGATGAGAAGGAACTCGGCCCCTCGTTCCTGGGCGACCTCGATCGCCCGCAGCACGCTCTGGCGCAGCCGGTCCCTAAGCGCGGGGTTTCGGGCCCAGGCGCCGACGTGGGCATCTGCGAGATGAGCGAAGGTGAACTGGTCGCGGCCCATTCCGTCGGCCTACCGAGACGAAGCGGGTTGGTCGGTACGAGCAGTGGGCGCTGGAGACGGGGTAAGTTCCTGCATCCGCTTCGTCATGGCCGCCAGGAGACCGACCCCGGCGCCCATCGCGAGCAGCCCGAGGAGGAGAAAATCATCCGAGCCCCCGCCTCCTGAGGCAGGCGGTGGGGGCAGGGCGATCGCGCGTGAGGGGATGGCCGAGCGCGAGGCACTCGCCTGGGCCAGGGCGGCCAATCGCCCGGCCTCGGTGCGGGAGAGGGTCGCCTGCATCAGGTTGAAGAGTTCGGTCGCTTCCTCCATCGTGATCTGTCGGCTCCGCAGCCGGCCCACGAGGTAGGCGTAGCGGGCGTTTCGGGTGTTCGCGTCCCCGCCGGACGAGGAGGGAGGTGAGGGTTCGGGGGTGCTGTACATCGTTCTGCTCGGACGCCCCTACACCGAGGACCAATTTGAAGGGTCGGCCTCCTCCGGTGCCGCTCCGTTCACTTCCGAGGCGTTATAGCGAGGACCGACCTGAACGCTCCGATGAACCCCTCGTCGGACGCGTCCGCGCCCGAACCGAACGACCGGCACGTCCACGTCCGGGTGGCCGGGGAGCGTACCTCCATCAACGACCTCATCACGGAGTATCTCGAGGCGGCGGGAAAAGCGCCGGATTGGTTCTGGCGGACCGCGGGGAAGCTCGAGGGGAACGAGGCCGACAACCTGGAAGACCTCATCGCGAACGCGTTCGAGGCCGGCGCGTTCATCGCGCACGACCACCCCGAGGACGTCGAGTTCAAGTGGGTCACGGAAGAGGAGTGCGAGCGCGAGCGACGCCGCGAGGAACGCGGCGAGCAACGCGAAGCGGCCAAGAAGGACCGCACCAGCCTGAGCCACTACGCCTGAATCGTCCCGGTGCCGTCTCGGCCCAAGCCCCGGACCCCGTTCGTGACGTGAAGAGGTACGGCCCACAACTGGGCACAAAAAGGGTTCGCGCCGTCAGGTTCGGGTCGGAAGGTCCGACCGAAACCCTACGGCTTCTTCTTCGACTTGCACCCGCAGGTGTCGCACATCGTGCTGGCCTCGACCTCGCGTAAATCGTCCCGGTATTTAGGGTTCGTTTCCGGGTCGAAAGGCGCTTAGATCGGTATCACCGAGTGGGCCACGATCAGGGCGATGAACAGGATCGAGATCGTGTTTACTACCTTGATGAGCGGGTTGATCGCGGGCCCGGCGGTGTCCTTGGTCGCATCCCCGACCGTATCGCCGACGATCGCAGCCTTGTGCGCCTCGGAATGCTTGCCGCCGAAGTTGCCGGACTCGATGTACTTCTTTCCGTTGTCCCACGCCGCGCCCCCCGTCGTCATGGTGAGGGCGAGCGGGAAGCCGGAGATGATCGTTCCGAGCAGGAGGCCCGCCAGGGCCACCGGGCCCAGGAGGAAGCCCACCGCGAGTGGGGTTACGACCGCGATGAGGGCCGGGATGGCGAGCTGTTGGATCGCCGTGACCGTGACGATATCGACGCACCGGCCGTACAGCGGCTTGGAGGTTCCCAGAAGGATGCCCGGAATCTCCCGGAACTGGCGGCGGATCTCGAACACCATCTTCTCGGCCGCGACGCCGACCGCGTTCATCAGGAAGGACGTGAAGAAGAACGGCAGGATGGCGCCGATGACGAGGCCCGCAACCACGAGTGGGTTGGAGAGGTCGAGGAGGCTCGTGAAGGAGCCCCAGGGGTGGCCGGCGGGCCCCCATTTCGCGGCCGCGGCGAACGTGTAGGCGGCGAAGAGAGCGAGGGCCGCGAGAACCGCGGACCCAATGGCGTATCCCTTGGTGATCGCCTTGGTCGTGTTGCCGACCGCGTCGAGAGGGTCGGTGATCGCGCGGGCCTGCTCGGGGAGCTTCGCCATCTCGGCGATGCCGCCCGCGTTGTCGGTGATCGGTCCGAAGGCATCGATCGAGATGATCATGCCCGTGACTGACAGCATGCTGGCCGCGGCGAGTCCGATCCCGTAGAGGCCGAGGTAGGGGTCGAGGTGGGAGGTGCCCTGGAAGTAGCCGCCGGCTCCGTAGGCCCCCAGGATGCCGGCCACGATCACGAGGCCCGGCATCCAGGCGGACTCGAGACCGACGGAAAGACCGCTGATGACCGTGGGCCCGGCGCCGGCCTGGGCCGCCTCGGCGATCTTGTGAACCGGCCCGTACTTCGCGCTCGTGTAGTAGTCGGTGATGACGACGATCAGGATCATGACGACGAGCCCGATCGCCGTCGCGACGAAGATCCCCAAGTTGCCGTTCATGAAGTAGTAGTCGAGGACGTACAGCCCGACCATCCCCACGGCAGTCGTCCCGGCGAGGCCCTGGTAGAGGGCGCCCATGATCGTGCCCTTCGCGCCCATGCGGACGAAGAAGGTGCCGACGATGGTCGCCACGATCGCCCACGCACAGACGAGGAGCGGGAACAGCACGGCGTTCGGGAAGAGGGTCAGGATCGGGGTCGCGCCGACCTGACTGATCAGGTAGGCGAGCAGCATGGCGGCCATCGCAGTCACGACGTACGTTTCGAACAGGTCGGCCGCCATTCCGGCGCAGTCGCCGACGTTGTCGCCCACGTTGTCCGCGATGACCCCCGGATTGCGGGGGTCGTCTTCGGGGATGCCCGCCTCGACCTTGCCGACGAGGTCAGTTCCGACGTCCGCACCCTTGGTGTAGATGCCACCGCCGACCCGGGCGAAGAGGCTCATGAGGGAGGCACCGAAGAGGAGGCCCACCATGTCCAGGACGTTTCCGTTGAAGATCCAGTAGAACGCGATGAGTTCGAGAAGGGCGAGGCCCGCCACGGAGAGTCCGGTGACGCTGCCGCCTCGGAACGCGTAACTCATCGTCGCACCGAGGTTGCCTCCCCGGGCCTTGGCGGCCGTCCGGACGTTCGCCCGCACGCTGACGAGCATGCCGACCGCTCCGGCGAGCGCGCTCCCGCCCACGCCGGCCGCGAACCCGACCGCGAGCTGCGCTCCCTGGCCGGTGATCCCGAAGGCGAGGGCGATGACGACCGTGAGGACGGCGGCGACGACGGCCACGACCGTATATTCGCGCTTCAGGAAGGCGATGGCACCCTCTCGGATCGCGCCCGCGATCTCGGCCATCTTCTCATCGCCCGGATCTTCCCGGAGAACGAGCGCGGTTTGCACACCCGCATAACCCAGGCCGAGCAACGAGGCCAGGAGGACGAGCAGTTCGAGTTGCGGAGTCGACAGGCCCACCTTTCACCTCAGCGGATTGCGTCCGCTCACCGGACCCGGTAATTAAGACCTGCGCTACGGGGGTCTAGGGCCCCGCAAGTCCAGCGAGGGGTATGAATATACGAGCCACGAGGTCTCCTACTACCGTGCAGGGCATCGGATCCCACGACAATGTCTCTCGGCGTACCCGGGTGACGTGTCGGGTCTGCGGCCAGCCCGTCGACCTGGTTCGGATGAAGGAACACCTCCGTTCGGAACACCAGAGCGTGAGCTCGGAGGTCGAGTCCCTGTACCTCACGGCCCGGGTCGAAGCACGCCGGCGCCGTCACTCGTGAATCGTCCAGCCCCTCTCCGGAGTGCGATTCCTCGGAAGGAAGACGACCACTAACCCACGCCCCAGGGCGTTACATGAACCCCCCCTCCTCTCTTTCTACTTCCCGGATTCATCCGAAGGCGGAGGAACGGACGACATGGGCCTCTCGAAGGCGACGGTCGACCAGCTGGTCAGGGAGAACGTGGACCACGATTGCCCGGGGTATCCGGAGGTCTGCGTCCAACTCCAGGCGGTGGCCGACCTCCCGACTCGATTTGGGGACTATCAGGCGGTGGCGTTCTGGAACAACCTGGACAAGAAGGACCACGCCGCCTTCATTCACGGGGACGTCTTCGAGCGGGAGGACGTGCCGGTCCGGGTCCATTCCGAGTGCCTCACCGGGGATGCGATCGGCTCGCTTCGATGCGATTGCAGAGACCAACTCTTGGGCGCCCTCGAGTGGATCGGCCGCCAGGAGGGGGGGATCGTGCTCTACCTTCGGCAAGAGGGCCGAGGGATCGGCCTCGCCAACAAGATCAAGGCCTACCACCTTCAGGACTCGGGATACGATACGGTACAGGCCAACGAGCTCCTGGGATTCCGACCCGATGAGCGAGACTACGCCATCGCGGCCCACATGCTGCGCTCTCTTCACATCAAGTCGATCCGTCTGCTCACCAACAACCCCGCGAAGGTGACGAACCTGAAGCGCCTCGGCGTCAACGTCGCCAGCCGGATCCCGCTCGTCGTGCCCCCGAACGAGTACAATCGGCCCTACCTCGAGACGAAGCAGAACCGGATGGGTCACCTCCTCGAGCTGGAGCAGTTTGACCCACTCGACTCGGACTCCAGTTGATCTCCCCGGGGCCGCTGCTCTCGAGCCCGCCTGAATTCAGTGAGAGCTCTGGGGCTCCCCCGCGCTCGCCCGACCTAGCGGTGACCCGTGGACAGAATGAACTCGTTCCCGTCCGGATCGGCGATGACCGCACGGATGATCGTTCCCCCGCCCGGACCGGGCACCGTGACGGGTTCCATCGTGATGGTGCCGCCCCGCTTCCGGATCTCCTCTACCGCGGCGACCGGATCCTGGTGGGTGAATACGATCCCGCTCACCGTGCCGGGCTCCCGTCCCCCTTCTCCCGGACGTTGGACGTGGGCGACAAACGCGGTCGGGTTCCCGGGAAGAATGTAGACCGCCCTGGCCGACTGCTCGTTGAACCCGGCCTCCTTTAGTCCGAGCACGTCACGGTAGAAGTGGCGGGCGGCTTGCACGTCCCGGACGTGGACGGTCACGGCAGACATCCCCTCGATGGGTTCGACCATGGTGGCCGAAGGCGATGGAGGGATTTGGCGTTGTTTCGGCGCCCGACGGGCGGCCCGGAGTAGCTGTATAACAGTATAGGGAGGATTTATCATCCGAAGTTCCCCCTATTTTGACACCGGAGCCCCCGTTGGGGAACGGCCGCAGATGCATCGTACGTCCTACCTCGTTCCAAGCACGACTACCCGATCCCTCCCTACTCGATCCAGGTCCCGATGGGCCCCGTGGTTCGTCGTTGGAATCGTCCTGCTCGCCGGCCTCACGTTCTACGCCGCGATCGCATTACCCGGGACCGGCTCGGCCACCTCGGGACACGGTCCAACGGAGCCTCGGATCGCGATCCATCCTGCGACCACCATTCCCAACATCACGCTGACTCCTACCCACGGATTCGTAGGGACGATGGTGACCGTAGCAGGGAGTGGGTACCAGAACAACACTACCGTGACCATTACCTTCGGGGCCAGGTTGGTACCGACGTCTTGCGTCTCCGGTACCAACAACTCGACGGACCCGGGGAACTTTTCCTGCCAGTTCGTGGTCCCCTCCAGCCATGCCGGTTCCTATCTTGTCAATGCAACGAACGCCACGACCTTCGCCAATGCCACGTTCATCGTCGATCCCCCCATGGTCGCTCTTTCGGCCCTCCATGGGTTCGTCGGGAACACGATCACGGCCACCGGCGTGGGCTACGTCGCTAACGTGACGCTTCGACTCACGTTCGACTCGAGCAACCTGACGTGTCAGCCCGGGGGCAACGGAACCGGAAGCGCCGGCAATTTCAGTTGCCTCTTCCTGATTCCCCCTCTTCGCTTTTCGACGTACCCCGTCAATGTAACGGATGGGTTCAACACCGGCCAAGCAAACTTCACGATCGACCCGCCCACCCTCGCGGTGAACCCGGCGTCGGGGAACGTCGGGCTTTCCCCCGTCAAGGTGAGCGGTAAGGGCTACGCTCCCGGTGTGCACGTGACCCTCCTATTCGGAACTCAGGACATTTCGAGCTGCGCACCAGGGACCTTGAATGTCAACTCCTCGGGATACCTCAAGGGATGCACCTTCCCGGTTCCCTTGGTTCGTCAAGGGACCGAGCAGGTCACCGCCTCGGACGGCGTGAACACTGGGTACACGAATTTCACGGTGGGGAACTCCTCCCTCTCGCTCGCCCCGGCCGTAGGGAATGTCAGCACCTCCGTCGACGCAACGGGGGACGGATTCAACGTGTCCACCGCCCTCTCCTTGACCTTCAGTGGGGCCGCGATCACCACCTGTACTTCGGGCTCGCTGGCCACGAACTCCGTGGGAGCTCTCGCTTGCACCTTCAGCGTGCCCACCACGACGGCCGGGAACCACACCGTCACGGCTTCGGATGGGACCAACCCGGCGAGCGCGATCTTCGGCGTCACGTCACGACTCACCCTCTCGCCCGCGACCGGCGGGGTGGGGAGTGTCGTCACCGCCACCGGCACCGGGTTCAACGGGACCGCCGCGTACTCCGTGAAGTGGAATGCAACCACCACGCTATGCTCCGGAACCACGGGCGCAACCGGGGGATTCTCGTGCAACCTGCTGCCGGTGCCGGCCGCCCCCGAAGGCGCGCATACCCTCACGGTCGTGCAAGGAACCAACCCGGCGACGGCGGTGTTTAGCGTGACCCCGGGTCTCGTGCTGAGCCCCGCGGCGGGAATCGTCGGGGCCCCGGTCGGACTGGTCGGCACCGGCCTGCTGGCCGCCACGACGTACACCTTCTGTTTCCTCGCGACCGTAACCCATTGCTCCGCCGGGAACCCCACGTTTGTCAGTGATGCCGCAGGGAACGTTCCGGCGTCGACGTCGATCATGGTGCCGTCGGACGCTCCGGGTCCATACTTCGTGGACATCTCGATCGGTAGCGCGGTGATCGTCTCGGCTTCCTTCACTCTCACGTCCGCTTCGGTCGTGGTGGCTCCCTCCACGGGACCGGTCGGGACGGTCGTGAACATCACCGGCAGTGGATACGGGGATGAGGCAACCTACGCCTACTGCTTCCTGCCCTCGACCGCGGCGTGCTCGGGAAGCGGGCTTACCACGTTCGTAAGCAGCGCCGGTGGGAGCATCCCAACCGGAACCAGTCTAACAGCACCCGAAGACCCGGATGGAATTTACTACGTGGACGTCTCCTTCGGATCTTCCTTCGTCTCCGCGGGGGAGTTCACCCTCACCAGCTTCGTCGTGCTGACTCCCAGCACCGGGATCGTAGGAGCGTCCGTCGCCGCAGTGGGAACCGGGTTCGACTCCAGCGCGTCGTACACCCTCCTCTGGGATGCAGGAGCCCAGCTGTGCGCCGGAACGACCAACGCGGTCGGCGAGTTCTCCTGCACGTTCGCAGTACCCTACGCCACCGCCGGCGTCCACAGTGCCGGCGCGAATGAGGGGAGCATCCTGTTCCTGGCCGGTTTCACGGTGCTTCCCAGTTTGTTACTCGCTCCCACATCGGGACCGGTCGGAAGTGCGAGTTCGGCGATCGGCGCCGGGTTCGCCGGCTCAGTCGGCGTGACTGTGACGTGGGATGCGATCTCGACCCTGTGCACAGGGAACACGAATTCGACGGGAGCGTTCTCCTGCGGGTTTACCGTCCCGAGCAGCCCAGCCGGTGCCCACAACATATCTGCGACGCAATCCCTCAACCGGGCCAATGCCTCGTTCGTCGTGACCCCGAAGGTAACGTTGTCTCCGAACTCGGGCATCGTCGGCACAAGCGTAACGCTCACCGGAGCCGGTTTCGACGGAAGCACCCCCTTTTCCGTGCTCTGGAACAGCAGCATCGCCCTCTGTTCCGCGTCCACCTCGCCTTCCGGAGGGCTGAACTGCACGTTCTTCGTGCCGGCGACCCACTACGGCCTCGTCACCATTACGACCCGGGAGGGTACCTACTCGCCGACGGCCACGTTTACGGTCGGGGTCAGCCTGTTGATCTCCCCCACCACGGGCGTCGTGGGGACGTCCGCGAACGCCACGGGCTCGGGCTTTGAGGCGGATGCAGCGTACACGGTTTCCTGGGACACCGGCGCCGCTCTCTGTGCCGGCGTGACCAACTCGCTCGGAGGGTTCACCTGCCCGTTCACGATCCCGAACGGACACGGCGGGGCGCACACCGTCACGGTGGTGGAAGGGTCCAACACGGCATCGGTCATCCTGACCGCGACCCCCTTCCTCCAGTTGTCGCTCTCCTCCGGAACGGTCGGAAGCATCGTGACGGCAACCGGCGAAGGCTTCGCGACCGCCTCCCCCTACTCACTGATGTGGAACTCCACCACGAGCCTGTGCACTGGGACGACCACGGCGAACGGTGGGTTCGTGTGCACGTTCAACATCCCGGCCGCGCCGGGCGGCTCCGCGACCGTGACGGCCGAAGGGAGCGGCTATTCTCCGACCGCCACTCTCACGGTAGCCCCCAACCTTTCCGTCAGCCCGAGCGCGGGCCCAGTCGGGTCCTCGGTCACGGCCTACGGGAGTGGGTTCGGCTCCCGGGCGGCCTACTCCGTGAACTGGAACTCCACGACCACGCTCTGTTCCGGGACGACCAACTCGAACGGGGGGTTCACCTGCACGTTCACGATCCCCGCGTCCGATGTCGGGACCTTTACCATCACGGTCGGTGGCGTGTATGTGGTGAATCCGACCGAGTTCACGGTCACCACCTCCCCGGTCACCCCGAACTCTTCCCCGCCGTTCCAGTGGTGGCTGGTCGCGGTCGCAGCCATCGTCGTGATCGCTCTCCTGCTCCTCGCGCTCATTGCCGTTCGACGCCGCGGACCCTCGAACCGACCCAAGCCGAAGACCGTCGAGCCATGGGCCGACTCGGGAGCCCCCAGCGGTTCGCCCGGGACGGCTCCCGGAACCGCTGGAGCGGCGGGGCCCGCCGCGGCAACTCCCGGCGCCCTTCCCGCATCCGTGGGGGCAGCGGCTGCTACGGCGGCGCCCGTCCCAGCCGAGCCCGTCCAGGACATCGACGTGTTGATCGAAAGGCTGGAGCAGATGAGCCTCGAAATGTTCAAGAAGACCCCGAAGCAGCTCAGCGAAGAGCCGACCGAGGACGAGAAGAACTAAGTCTTGGGTCCGACGGCCCTGGATTGGTGGCTAGGACTGGGGATCCAACCCCAAACCGACTATTGCGCTGCGAGCTGCAAGTGGCTTTGCACCCACTTTAGCCGCGGGGGCCGAACTCGGAAAGCCAAGGGCTGGTCAGAAGCTCGTCCAACCGCTCAATAGTGAGGACGTTCGGGTTGTTGAGGAGGGCCGGGTCGGTCTCGGGATACATCCCGGGTGGGTAGTAGGACCAGAGCCCCCGGTACAGGACCGCCCCGCAGCCCGAGCGTAAGGCGCCGTCGATGTCCAATTCCCAGCGGTCTCCTACGTGGAGGATCTCTTCGAGAGGGATACCCAGTCGTCGAGAAGCCTCGATGAAGATCTCCGGTTTGGGCTTCGCCCGTCCCACCTCGCAAGACGCAATCACGTGCTGGAATCTCAAGCCGGCCCTCGCTCGGAAGAACTCCCGCCAGGTTTCGCCTCGCCGACCGGTGTTCGTGATCGCGATGACCGGTAGGTTTCGGGCCTCCAACGCGCGTACCAGGTTAGCGAGCTCGGGGTTGACCGTGGGGGGATGCTCCGCCAACCCCACGGACGAATAGAGCTGCCCCGCTCGGTTCGGCGGGAGGGTCAAGTCCGCCCCGAGCTTCTCGGCATACCCGAGGACGAGGGCCTGGGGATCGACCAAGCCCGTGTTTTTCCCGTGGAGTTCGAGCTCGGCGTCGACTGCTACCACCGCAGATTCGATGTCGGTAGGGTCGAGATTCTCCCCCGTCTTCGACCTCAGCAGCTCGCCCAGGGCCCGAAGCCGGTCCTCTCGCCAACGATTGTCGAGGTCTGAGGGATAGTATAGGGCCGTGAACCAAAGATCCAGGGATACTGCCCGGAATCGGCGGGGAGAGACCACGACACTCTAACCCGTGCTTCGGCTATAACCACCCGGAGCGCGCTGGTCCTTCACCGTACGAATTCAACGTGATCGATGCCTCGAAATGCGGGGTCGCCCGTGAGGAAGGGGACGCCGAATCGTCGAGCCGCCGCGTACCCCCACGCGTCAATGTAGGAACAATCTCTCTTCATGGACCGCATTCGGTGGCGGAAATCGCCAGCGACTAAAGCTATCTCTGGGGGGACGGGAATGGCCAACGGTATGAGGCCGGAGCAGACTTCCTTCGCCACACTCTCCTCGACTCGTCGCAAGAGAGTGGCGTAGACCTCGAGCACGTTTAGAGCGGTGGTCACGAGCGTCTTGCGTCGAAAGATGCTAACGTACCGTTCGTTGCCCTCGAGGAAGGCTACGAGAGCGTAGCTGTCGGCGAGAAAGTCAGTCAACTTCCTCGCCCTCGTTGCTTAGTTTGGTAAACTCCTCGGCCGTGATCTTCCCCTTCAAGCTTCCGGCCAAGGCAAGAAATTGAGGAAGCCGTTCGATCTCGACTAGAACCTCGTCCCCAGCGACCAGCCCTAGCTGACGGACGATGGCGTGGGGAATCGGGAGACCAAGCGAGTTGCCTGTGCGACGGACCACAAGTTTCGGCATGACATAGTGTATTACAGAGTGTATTACATAAAACTGACCCGGACCACGGACGGTGAAGGGTGCCGCGATCCTCACTCCCTCCCCATTGGAAAGTAGGTGCAACAGCAGGCCGCACCCTAGAGGAGACCGAAATCGGCCTCGACGTGAACATGTAGGTGCAAGTGCAATTGCACACGGCCTAGGTTAGCATTCGTCGGGCCACTTGGTCTCCGCACCGCCGAAGGCCGCACTTCGCTCGAAGTCCAGTTATAATACCAAGAGGCTCGATGGTACCACCGCTTCAGAGCAAGGGATCCGGGTAGCTGTTGTCGAAAGAACGAGCCATCAAACTGCCTCCACGTGACATGAGCGAGTCGGCACGACCGAACGTCGTCCTTGTGGTACTCGACTGTGCTAGGACAACGGACATGCCGGGAAGCTGTCAGTATGTCGCACAGATGCCGTTCGTCGAGTGGTTGATGGCACATTCGGTTCAATTTCCGAACGCTGCAAGTACGTCTCCTTGGACAGTCCCTTCGCACGCAAGCCTATTCACAGGACTCTATCCTTGGGAGCATCGCGTTCACCGCAAGTCTGGTCTCATTCTGAAGTCGACGACATCGACCATTGCTGAGACACTCCACGAAAGCGGATATGCGACGTTCGCCGCCGCCGCCAATAGTTACTTGAAGCCGGAATCTGGACTACTGAGAGGATTCGAGTCCGCAGCTTGGGGTAGTCGCTGGGAACGATTCTTGCCAGCAGCGAACGAGAGCTATCCTTTCCAAGGAATGGATTGCGGGCCCACCGCCCCTGTCTCAAGGTTCCGTCGTCTGATTTCTGGCGCAACCGAAATCGGGGCGCCGCGACTGGCTCCCATCGTTATGGACACCATTGGGTCACTGACCTCGAAAATTCGAAACCCCACGCAGAGCTTCAGCCCAATAGTCTCGCCATGGATTGAGCCCACTTTCGACCGTTGGATTTCGAGGCAGTCCTCCGAAACTCCGATCTTTGCCTTCTTCAATTTATATGAGGCTCACGAACCCTACTTCCTGCCGCCCGAGCTAAGAAGGGACGCTCGAGAGCGGAAGCGGTTCCGTGCGACCAGGATGGACCGGTCTAGTGTCCTCGCTGGAAGGTGGGCTCCCACCGAGGAAGAGTACGACTTCGTTCACCGGCTCTACCAAGCCACATTCGAAGTGCTGGATCGGCGAATTCAGAGAATATTCGAGACTCTGCGTAGCGCCCACCGGTGGGAGAACACCCTCTTCGTGCTCACAAGCGACCACGGCCAGGCGTTCGGGGAACACCACTTCTTGTACCATGAGTTCCGAATTTGGGATGCCGTTGTCCGCATTCCAATGTATGTGAGATTCCCCCACAATCTAGGGGCGGGTCAACAGGGGGCCGGCTGGGCCAGTTTGGTGGATGTGGTTCCTACCATCTTGCAGGCCACGAATCAGCCGAGTCCGGGGGGACTGGCAGGTCGCCCGCTTCAGAGCTTGATTTCAGAAGAACGACCTGAGCCCGTTTGGGCGATTGCTGACGGTGCAGAAAATCGGAAGGTCCTAGAGTGGGTCTGTGGCCCCGAGAGGGCTGCCTACTGGGATCGCGAACTAGTGACCGGCTTCACCGGGACGCGAAAGGTGATTCTTGACGTACAGAGCAATCGAGCCAAATTCTACAATTCGCGGGCGGAAACCTCTGAGTTAGGGGATTCGCGCGGCGGTCAGTCTTGGACGGATCGATTGCTATCGGGAGGAGCTCGAGAGCGGGCCGAGTTGCTTGGTGATCCAGGCCGTTCCCACAGGGCTTGGACTGAACAACATCTTCGAGGGTGGGGTTATCTTTAGGGGTCGATTCGCGACTGTCTGACCCCAAGCCTCTAGAATCGAACAAAGCCACCCCGGTGACATGCTCGATGTTGCACGACCCACTGGGTCCAGCAGTTCGAAGGGATTATCTTCTGAGCTAGCAAGGGCAATTCGTGCAGTGGGAGGAGACTTCCGGCCTCGAAATTCTGCCTTCATGAGCTCGTCAGTCAAACGGCTGCTGGCTTCCGATCTCGTCTGGCGACTCAGTGGACTGACGTATCCTTCGGCTGTTTTGGCAACCCACGGGAGAATGGTCAGTCCCAAAGAGTATCTCTCGAGGTGCGCCCTTCAGATGAACAGTATCTCCGCATTATTCGACCCAGGAATGTCAGTCCTCGAGTATGGTTGCGGAATCGGCGGCAATCTAATCGGTGTCTCTCCTCGGATCGGTCGGGGGTTGGGAATTGACGTCAACCGCCTGTTCATCCGGTTGGCTAGGCAACTAAGCCGGCGCGAGCGGACAAATAATCTAACTTTTCGACCGACGTTAGAAAGAGACTCAGAATTGGAAAAGGAAAAGTTCGATCTGGTCTTTTCAATTGGGGTATTCGAACGAATGGGGCGGGAACAGGTGTTTCGCACGCTTCGAGATTTCCATCGAATTATCGTCCCTTCAGGAAGAATCTGCATGTACTTCCTGAGCGACCGAGCCAAGGGGAGCCCGCTCACA